>Ga0308417_1000008_pt1 | contig 231837 bp, 190 predicted proteins | sample HotsprSampleOS65_FD_203528 | JGI IMG/M metagenome (GOLD analysis project Ga0308417, IMG submission 203528) | Hot spring phototrophic mat microbial communities from Octopus Spring, Yellowstone National Park, Wyoming, United States - 20090730_OS65 ... | reverse complement strand
ATCAGCGTACTGGCTATTTGCAGTGGCTGGTACCGCAAGAGGTGACGGCGACGGAGCGCCGCGAAGCGAAGGATTTCGAGATCTTCCGCGGGCTCACGCCGGCGGAGGTGCTGGTGCTCCTCAAGATCGCGCGCACCGTTGCGTTCGAACCAGAGGAAGTGGTGCTGCGGGAAGGCGAGATCGGGGATTGCTTCTACCTGGTGCTGGAGGGGGAGGTGGAGGCGCGGCGGGGACGTCCCGGCACCCCCGGTTTCTGGCATGTGCGCATTGGCAAAGGGGCAGTGCTGGGCGAGATGGCGTTCCTCCTGCGCGTGCCGCGCTCCATGACCATCGTGGCCGCCAGCCCCTGCAAGCTCATCCGCATCGACCACGATGCGTTCGAGCAGGCGCTGGCCGCCAAGTTGACCGCCCCCTACAAGCTCATCCACAACATCGCCGTAACCTTGGCGGAGCGACTACACGCCCTGGACTCCACCCATGAGCGCCTCCTGCAGGCCGTCGCCGCCGCTCCGGCCGCGGTGTAGTGCCATGTCCGGCTCTCAGGACATCTGTCCACGCTGCGAGGAAGCCCTCCTGGCCACCGCCGAGGTGACCCAGGAGGTCAGCGTCGCAGGCACCCCCGTCCCCATCCCCAACGTTCGCGTGGACCGCCGCCCGGCGTGCGGATACCAGGCGAGGTCGGGGCGCGAGGTGGGGTTGTTCGAGCTCTTGCTGGCGCCGCAGCACGCCACGGTGGAGGAGATGATTGCCGCTCTGCGGGGCGCAGGCTTCGGCGAGCTGTTCCTCACTGAAGAGGCGGTCGAGACGCCACTGGCCTTCGCCCCGCGGAGCTACGTGGCTACCCTGGCCGACGACCTGCGCCAGTTGTACCTGGACAGCGAGTCCAGCCATGTGCTTGCGCAGCTGGCGACGGTGGCCCACGGCGCCGTCCCGCTGGCGTTGACGCCGCGGCGCTACACCGTGCGCTTGCCCAAGATCGGCGAGGGAGAAAACGGCGTCGTGTTCGACTACGAGGAGGCCGCCGATGCGGTGCTCAAGCTCGCCAAGCCGCGCGCCTACTCCCGCGAGCACATCCGGGAAGAGTGCGAGGTGACGTCGTTCTTCGCCCAGCACGGGGTACCCGTGCCGCGCATCCTCGACTGGGACCCGTGGGGTAGCTACTGCATCAAGGAGAGACTGGCGGGCCAGTCGCTGGCGCTGCTGTACGACGATTTGGGGCCGCCCGACGCACCGCTGCACCGCCTGGTGCGCGCTGAGGTAGAACGCTTTGTCACCCGTTTGATCGGCCTGTTCGAGGTCTATCCGGAGGTCAAAACCTCGTTGTCGCCCAACAACATCTTTGTCGTGGTGGAGGGTGGCGCCTGCCGCTGCCTGCTGGTGGACACCGGGCCGGCGCCGGCCCACGACTACTCGCGCTTCGACTTTGACGAGTACTGGGAGAAGGTGGTACCCGAAAAGATCGCCCGCTACCGGCAGGTGGGCTACCTCTAGCCGGGGGGCGAGGACGCCCACCCTTCTTCTCCCCCGGGTGCTTGAGTGTGGCCGCCCCTGCCGGTGTGAGGAGAGGCGGGAGGGGGCGTAGCCGCCTTCCTCGGTGCCCGTTTCTGCCCCGTCACCGTGGCCGTGGCGGGCGCCGTGTCGGTCGGGAGTGCGCCCAGGGTGTGACTTGCGTCGGGAGGGCGATGGGCGTCACCATGGGCACAACAGGAGGTGGCGATGATCCCCGTGCTGGATGCGGCGCAGATGCGCGAGGCGGACCGGGTGACCATCCAGGAGTTGGGGGTGCCCAGCCTAGCGCTCATGGAGATGGCCGCAGCCGCCGTCACCGAGGCGCTGCTGGAGCGCTTCGGGGAAGCTCGGCGGGTGGTGGTGGTCTGCGGTGGGGGGAACAACGGCGGCGACGGGTTGGCGGTGGCGCGGCAGCTGCGCAGCCGCGGCCTGGGTGAGGTGGAGGCGTGGTTGTTGGTGGGGGAGGAGAAACTCACCGAGGACGCGGCGGTGCAGCTGCGGTTGGCGCGCGCCTTTGGCGTACCCGTTCACCTGGCGAGCGGTGACTTGGCGCCGTTCGGCGCAGCGTTGGGGGGCGCTGAGCTGGTGGTCGACGCCCTGGTGGGCACCGGGCTCGACCGCCCCCTGGCCGGCCGCCTGGCGGAGGCAGTGGCGCGCCTCAACGCTTGCGCCGCGCCGGTGGTGGCGGTGGATTTGCCCTCGGGACTTTCGGGGTCGACGGCACAGGTGTTGGGCGAGGCGGTAGAGGCGGCCCTGACGGTGACCTTCGCCGCGCCCAAGGTGGCGCACGTGTTGCCGCCGGCGTGCTGGCGGTGCGGCGAGGTGGCAGTGGCCGAGATCGGTATCCCCCACTGGGTGGTGGAGCGCGCGGCGCGCCTGTTCCTGCTGGAGGAAGAAGACGTGGCGGCCTGGCTGCCGCGGCGGGGGGTGGATGCCCACAAGGGGCACTTCGGGCACCTGTGCGTGGTGGCCGGGCGCTTCGGGCGGGCCGGGGCGGCGGCGCTGGCGGCCCGGGCGGCGGTGAACACCGGCGCCGGGCTGACCACCGTGTGCCTGCCCGCCGCCGCCGTCAACGCCGTACAGGCGCTGGTGCCCGAGGCGATGGTCAACGCCCTGGAGGGCAGCGCTCAGGGTGGCGGGGGATCGGGGCTGGAGGAGGCCCTGGCGAGGGCCACGGCAGTGGCGGTGGGGCCCGGCATGGGGGTGGACGAGGCGGCGCGGGCCACCCTCGCTGCTCTGCTGGAACGCTGGTCGGGGCCGCTGGTACTGGACGCCGACGCCCTCACCCTGCTGGCCGGCCGCCTGGAGACCCTGGCCGATCGCCTGGAGGTGCCGGTGCTCACGCCCCACCCGGCGGAGCTGGCGCGGCTGTTGGGGTGGGAGACCGCCGACGTGGTGCGCGACCGGTTGCACGCCGCGCGCGCCGCGGCGCGCCAGGCGCACGCCGTGGTGCTGGCCAAGGGGGCGCGCACGGTGATCGCTGCGCCCGACGGCCGCGCCTGGGTCAACCCCACGGGTACCCCTGGCCTCGCCTCGGGGGGAGCCGGGGACGTGCTTACCGGCGTGGTGGGGTCGCTGCTGGCCCAGGGGGTACCCCCGTGGGAGGCCGCCGCAGCTGCCGCCTGGCTGCACGGCCGCGCCGCCGAGCTGGCGGCGCAGCGTTTTGGGAGCGCGGTGCCGGCCGGCGAGCTGGTGTGCCATCTGGCCGCAGCCGAGCGCGAGGTGCGCGAGGGCCTATGAACGACCGCCCGATGGAGGTACGGCTGCTGCCTGACGAGGCGGCCACCGAGGCGGCGGGGCATGCCCTGGCGCGCCTGCTGCGCGCCGGCGACGTGCTGCTGCTGGAGGGTCCCCTGGGCGCTGGCAAGACGACGCTGGTGCGGGGGATAGTGGCTGGCCTGGGCGGCGACCCCAGCGAGGTCAGCTCCCCCACCTTCGTGCTGCTCTCCGAGTACCAGGTGGCGGCCGGCGAGATTCGGCGCGTGCACCACGCCGACCTGTACCGGGTGCGCGGGCGCGCTGCGGCGCCGGCGGAAGAGATTGGCCTCACTGAGGCGATGGACGACCCGGCGGGGGTGGCGGCGGTGGAGTGGCCGGCGGGGTGGGAGTGGCGCACGGTGCGGGGGAGGGTGATCCGTATTCAGTTGGCCTTCGAGGGGGAGGGGCGGCGGTTGTCGGTGAGGTGGTGAGCCGAGGTTGCGGCGGGAGGCGCCTTGGCGGTTGTCAAGGGAGGCAGCCCCTCCCAAGGGCGAGGGGTGGCGGTGCAGCCCCGGTTTTTCCCAGTCCAGGGCCCAGGGTCGTCAAGGCGAAATGAACGCCGCCGCCGGCGAGCCGGCGGCGGCAGTGGAGCAACGAAAATCAGGGGTCAGAACGCCCAGCGCAGGGCCAGGCGAACGATGTCCAGGTTGCCGCTGAGGTCCGTGAGGTAGGCGGCTTTGTCGTCGAATTCGAGGAAGGTGTAGCTAACTATGCCTGAGAGAGTTGGCGTAAACCGCGCCTCGGCCCGGGCGGTGGCGTCCCACGACGCCGAGTTGAGGTCCACGTAGGTGTGCCAGGTGGAGAAATCGTAGGTAAAGCCGGTGAGCTTGGCGAGGATCTCGGGGCTGGCAGCCAGCCCCAGGGGGTCCGCCTCCTCCTGGGCTTTGCTGTAGCTGACGTCCACGCCCAGGGTGACGCGCGAGCCAGCTTTGACGCTGCTGCCCACGGCAAAGGTGGAGTACGTCATCTCGGAGGTAAGCAGGGCGCCGCTCGTGCCAAACTGGCCGAGTGTCACACCGCCCGCTCAACCGTCCATCAGGGGGACGCACACCCAGCTTTCCAATTTGCGCATCCCCCGGCTCGCCGCCACGAAGGCTTGGAACGATTCGCTAGGTGCCCACGCCACCTGGGCGTTGGCTGCGGTGGTGGTGCGCGACCAATTGGTGAGGTCTTGATCGGTGTTGTCGCCGTCCCACCAGAGCAGGGAGAGGGAGGCGTTAGTAGAGCGGCCGAGGGTCAGCGCCGCAGTGCCCCGGAACTGCACGTAGGAGGAGGGCGAGGCGGTCATGTCGCCGATGCGCGACTGATAGATCTGGTAGTACTGGGTGGAGCCGGGCACGATGGGTGAGGGTACGGGCGTGGTTTGCAGCTCGCCCGGCTGGCAGGCGGTGTTCTGGGTCATGAAAGGGCGGCGAATGTCGGCGACGACCCCCTCGAGGCGGAGGTGGACACCGCTGGCCGGGCGCGCGGAGTAGGCCAGTTTGAGGCGCTGCGTCAGCGTATCGGTTTTGCCGGGAGCGACTTCGTAGTGGGCGCGGTCGATGTTCTGGAAGGTGTACTCGCCAACCAGAGAGCTACCTTTGCCCAGCCGGTAGGACAGGCGCGCTGACGCTTCCGTCACGTCGCGATCGATGGCCGATTGGCGCAGGAAGTCGGGCTGGAAACCGTAGCGCTCGTAGTAACTCTTGCCGGCGTACGGCCCAGCCACCGCCTTGGGTTCCGGGACATCCACGAAGTAGTCGGTGGAATCAATGGTATAGGTGCGCCCCCGCAGGGCAAAGGTGGCCCTCTTTCCGAGCCGGCGCCCCACCGCCAGGGCGATGGCGTCGAAATCCACCTTGTTGCCGGTGTCGAGGTTCTCAAGCCGGGTGCTGACCCCGCTCAACGACACGGTAAACCCGCCGAGGTTGGGGTTGGAGAGGCGGGCAGTGGCGGTGTTCTTCTCGCTGGGCGGGATGATGCCGTAGGGGAGCGGGCCATTTTTCGAGTCGTACCAGATGCGGTCGTTAAACAGGGGCTGGCGCAACGCTGGTTGCTCGGCCAGCTCGTACACGCGAGTGGGGGCGGGGGCCTTGTCCTCGAAGTCCCGCGCCACAAAGCTGCCCTCCAGCTTCCAGGAGCCAGCCCGCACCTGGGCGACCAGTCCAGCGTCGCGGGTGCTCTCATCCACCGCCCGGGTCTGCGACTGCACGTGGCAGGTGGAACAGTGGGAGATGGCCAGCGACTGTCGGTGCCCCTGCCGCCACTGTTCGCGGTACACAGCCGACACGGTGAGCCACCCCGCCTGGGGGAGCTGGAGGTCGGTACGGTGCTCCAAAAGGTCGTAATCCACTCGGTAGCGTGCCGTGGGGTCCAGGTCGGTGGACCAGGTCACCACGGGCATCTTCACCGTTCCCCGCAAGTTCTCCAACGGGTCGTGGACCAGACGGTGGGGCATCTTGGTGAAGGAGGTGTGGGAGCGCACCAGACGGTTCAACTCCACCCGCAGGTGGTGAACCTGGTCGCTGCCTTCGCGGGCGTCGCTATGCACCGCCAGGTAGAGCCGGTCCAACGCCGCCTCCAGCGCCAGCTGCAGCTCCGGTCCCGAGGTGGTGGGGAGGTACTCGGCGGCGCGCTCGGCGCTGCCGTCATCTTTGACGGCCCGCCCGCCCACGGTCACGGTGCCGGTGGTTTGGGCCGCCGCGGCAGCGGCGAGGAGGGCCAGGGGAATGAACGAGACAATCACCTTTCGCATGGCGTCCTCCTAGCGGGTCAGGTTGCGGCCTTGGCCGGGCACACTCTGGGAGGGCAAATCGGAGCCGTGCACCTTGGTGTGGCACTGCGTGCACTTGGTGCCGAAGCTGCGTATATACCCGTATTTACCCAGAACGTTGGGGTACGGCTTGCCGCCCACGATGACCGTACCTGCGGTGTCCACCGGCTTCTTGCCCATGTGGAAGTGGAAGGAGTGACACTGCAGGCAGAGGACCGGCTCGTTGGCGACCAGCAGGTTGTCGGCCACGCTGCCGTGGGGGGCATGGCAGATGGTGCAGTCCTCCTCCACCGGGGCGTGTTGGAAGATAAACGGCCCTTCCTGAGCTTGGTGGCAGGTGACGCACAGGTCGTTGAGGCGGCCCTCGGTGCGCAGCGCCCCCGCATTGGCGCTGTGCACGTTGTGGCAAGAGGCGCAGGTCATCTTGCCCTCCTTCACCGGGTGGTGGGAGGGTAGGAGCATGAGCGCCTGTACGTCTTGGTGGCACGAGGCGCAGGTGGAGGTGGGGGCCTTGGTGGTGTGGATGGAGTGACATGAGGTGCACGCCAGCTGGTGGGCGTGGGCGGCGCCGGCCCACTCCTCACCGCCACGGGTGGCGTGGCAGGTCAGGCACGCTGCGGAGTCGGAATCGGGGTCACCGGAGAAGCGCACCAGCCCGACCACCTCTCCGGTCTCCACATGCTGCGTGGCGTCGCCGTGACAGGCGGTGCAACCGACGTCACCTCCACCCACCTCCCACGATTTGAGGCGGGCGTGGGTGGTGCGGGCGAAATGGGCGGCGACGTGCTCATGACATTCGGCGCAGGCGCTCCAAGCCGGTTGGCGCGCCGCCGCCCCGGGCGGTCCCGCGCCCGCCAGGGCCAGCAGCGGCAGCAGCAGCACAATGGGGATCATGGCAGCTCCTCCTCTCAGCTTGAGCATAAAAGCCTTGATTTATGAGATGGATACGTGACTCTCTTGGGGGCTTGCGCCGGTGATGCGAGGCCGTCTCGCGGCGGTGAGAAGCGGCTGGAGCACTTCCCCACGCTCGCCCGCCCGGGGCGAGGAGCGATGGCTCAACGAAAGTGGGCAGTCATCACAGTGTCAGTATAAGGTAGAGAATCTGTCATGTCAACCACTGGGATACGTGTCGACATAACCATATGCCAATATAACGGCATCATCCCAGGAGGACCGGTTGGATCCCCCTGGGTCTCGCAGAGGGCTGGAGCAGCGGTGATGAAATACGCCGGTGACGCACGGTTCCTCCCTGGCAACCGGAGTACAATGCCGCGCCCCGCGTCTGCTCCGCGGGAGTGGGAGATGGGGCGTGGGAGGAGGGAGTCGTGGAACCGATCGAGGTGCTGCGGGCGCACCGGCGGGCCAAGCTCGACCAGTTGCGGCGGCGAGGGGTGGATCCCTACCCCACTGAGTTCGCCGTGGACGGGCGGGTCAGCGAAGTGGCCGCACGCTTCGCCGCGGCGACGGCGGAGCAGCTAGAACTTCAGGCGCCAAGCACCCGCGTCGCCGGGCGCGTGACAGCCTTGCGCCGCCATGGCAAGACGGCGTTCGTGGATCTCTCGGACGGAGACGGGCGCCTGCAGGTCTATTTCAAGCGTGACGAACTGGGGGAAGAGACCTTCTCGCTGCTGGACGCAGTGGATTTGGGCGATTTCCTCGGCGTCCACGGATCGCTGTTTCGCACCCGCACCGGCGAGCTGACGGTACGCGCGGCGGTTCTGCGGGTGCTGGCCAAGGCGCTGCAGCCGTGGCCCGAGAAGTGGCACGGCGTCACCGATCGGGAGCTGCGCGCCCGGCAGCGCTATCTGGATCTGGCCACCAATCCCGAGGCGCGCCGGGTCTTTCAAGTGCGTGCCGCGACGGTGGGGGCGATCCGTCGCTTCTTGGAGGCGCGAGGTTTTTTGGAAGTGGAAACGCCGATGATGCATCCCATCCCGGGAGGCGCCAGCGCTCGCCCCTTCGTAACCCACCACAACACCCTGGACATGCAGCTGTACCTGCGCATCGCCCCGGAGCTGTACCTCAAGCGACTGGTGGTGGGAGGGTTCGAGCGGGTTTTCGAGATCAACCGCAACTTTCGCAACGAGGGGATTTCGACGCAGCACAACCCCGAGTTCACCATGCTGGAGTTCTACTGGGCGTACGCCACCTACCGCGACCTCATGGATCTCACCGAGGAGCTCATCACCACCGTAGCCCAAGAGGTGGTGGGAAGCTGGCACCTGCCCCGGGGCGAGGGGCAGGTGGATCTGTCCCCACCGTGGCGCCGCCTGACCATGCGCGAGGCCATCCTCGCCACGTCCTCCTGGCAGGCCGCCGACCTGGACGATCGCCTGCGCTTGGAGCGGGTTGCCGCGACGGTGGGCGTGGCAGACGCGCACCGGCTTCCGTCGGGCAAGTTGCTGGCCGAGGTGTTCGAGGCCACCGCCGAAGCCAGTCTCGTCAACCCCACGTTTATCACCGACTTCCCCGCCGATATTTCGCCCCTGGCCAAGCGCAAGCCGGGCCAGCCCGATCTGGTGGAGCGCTTTGAATTGTACGTGGCCGGTATGGAGCTGGCCAACGCCTTCACCGAGTTGAATGACCCCGACGACCAGCGGGCCCGCTTCGAGGAGCAGGCCCGTGCCGGTGGCGGCGTGGTGGACGAGGACTACCTCCTGGCCTTGGAGCACGGCATGCCGCCCACCGCAGGGGAGGGGATCGGTATCGACCGCCTGGTCATGCTGCTCACCAACAGCGCGTCGATCCGCGACGTCATCCTCTTCCCCCTGCTGCGTCCCCGCGAGGGGTAGGGTGAACGGTCACCCCTTGCCGGTGCAAGGCGGCGCCCTGGCGCGCTGGTCATTCCGACAGCTCCCGCCCATGGTGGGGCGCTTCCTGGGGTGGCTGGCCAGTTGGCCGGTGTCCTGGCGAGAAGGTCCATGACGGCAGTACTGCTGCTGGCTCATCGCTGGCTGCTCGCCCTGCGCCGGCGCACCCACGTCGCCACGGTAAGCGCCATCTCGATGGTCGCCATGGCGCTGGGGGCGGCCGCCCTGGTCGTTACCTTGGCCTTGCTGGAGGGGTTCCAGCACGCCATCCGCGGGCAACTGGAGCGCGGCGGGGTGCACGCGCGGTTGCTGCCGGCGCGCGGCAGCGAGCTGCCGGAGGGAGAGTGGCTGGCTGCGTTGCGCCAGCGACACCCGCAACTGGAGGTGGAGGAGATCCGCAGCACGGCGGTGTGGTGTATGGCCAACGGGGTGGCGCTGCCGGCGGAGCTGGAGGTGGTGGCGGGTCTGCCGCGGGTGGAGGTGAATCCCGTGGTGGCGGCGCGCCTGGGCCTGTCGCCGGGCAGCGAGGTGGTGGTGGCCTCCTCGCGTCTGGTGCTGACGCCCCTGGGACCGCTGCCACTGCGACGCCGGCTGAGAGTCGATGTGGTGCGGGAGGGGCGGCCCGGCGAGGAGCGCGGGGTGGTGCGGGTGGGGGAGGGGCTGGCGCAGGCGTTTTTGGACGTCGGCCGCGGTCCCCAGGCGGTGGCCTTGCGGGCCCGGGAGGCCAAGGAGGCCTGGGGTGTGGCATCGATCGTGCAAGAGGACGTGCCGGAAGGTGTCGTGGTGCAGAGCTTTCAGGAGCTGAACCGGCCGCTGTTGGCGGCACTGGCGCTGGAGAGAACGATGATCGGCTTCGCCGTGGCGCTGGTGATGGTGGTGGCGGCGCTTAACCTGCTCTGCAATCTGGCCCTGGTGGCAGCGGAAAAGCGCGCCGATGTGGCACTCCTGGCCGCCATGGGGCTGTCTGGGAGGGCGATTTTTCGGCTGTTCGTCAGCGTCGGCGCTGGCGTCGGGGTGTTGGGGGGGGTGCTGGGGACGGCGGCCGGCGCCGTGCTCGCCTTCCTACTGGATCGCACCCAGGCGTTGCCCCTGCCCCGGGGGGTTTTCGTGGTCTCCCACGTGCCCTTCCGTGTGCAGGGGGAGGCGATCGCGGTGGTGCTGGCCATCTCCCTGGCAGCGGCACTGCTGGCCTCGCTGGCGCCGGCGCGCGCCGCGGCGCGTCGCGATGTGCTGCAGGGGCTTCGGTATGAGTGAGTTGGCCGTGCGCGCCGTGGGCCTCGCCAAGGGGTTCGGGGAGGGCACCGCGCGGGTGGAGGTGTTGCGCGGCCTGGACGTGCAGGTAAAGACCGGCGAGATGCTCGCGGTGGTGGGACCTTCGGGCGTGGGTAAAAGCACCTTGCTGCACATCCTGGGCCTGCTGGACCGTCCCGACGCCGGCACGCTGGAGCTGTTCGGGTGCGACACCGCGGGTCTGCGCGTCGAGGAGCGGGCGCGCTGGCGCAACCAGAAGATCGGCTATGTCTTTCAGTTTCACGCCCTGCTCCCCGAATTCACCCTGGTCGAAAACGCGGCCATGCCCCTGCTCATCGCCGGCATCAAACGCCGCGAGGCCCTCGAGCGCGCCGCGGCTGTCCTGGATGCGGTGGGTTTGTCGCCCCGCCTCGACCATTTCCCTGACCAGCTCTCGGGGGGGGAACAGCAGCGCGGAGCGCTGGCGCGGGCGCTGGTGGCGGGGCCGCGCCTGCTGCTGGCCGACGAACCCACTGGCAACCTCGATGCGGCCAACGCCCACGTCGTCTTCGCCTTGTTGAAGGAGCTGCATTTGAGCCGTCGCCTGACCAGTGTTATCGTGACCCACAACGAGGCCCTGGCCGGGCAGTGCGACCGCATTCTGCCAATGGCCGGGGCCGGCGTAAGCGAAGCCTCGAAGGGGGTGAGCCGGTGAGTGCATGGGCGCCAAGGATGCTGTGGCGTGCGGATGCTGGGGTGAGTGGGCGACGCGAGCGGAGTGGTCGGCAGGAGGGTTGGTGCGCATGGTGATGGCGATCTTTGCGGCGGCCGCCGTGCTGGCGGCGGGGGTGGTCCAGGTCAGGGAGGCGGCGCCGGTGATTGCCGAGGTGGTGGTGGAGGGCGGTACCACTATCACCGCCGAGACGGTGGAGTACTACCTGGGCATTTCCCCCGGCGATCCCTTCGACGCCGAGGCGATAGCAAAGAACTTCAAGAGGTTCTGGGAGTCCGGCCTGGTCGAAGACCTGCTGGTGAGCAAAGAAGACGTGGCCCCTGGCAAGGTGCGCGTCATCGTGCGGGTGCGCGAGCGCCCCATCGTCAAGGAGTGGAAGTTCACCGGCAACAAGAAGCTCTCCACCACCACCCTGCGCGAGAAGCTGGACGCGGCCGGCGTGACCCTGCGCCGCAACGTGCCGCTGCGCTCCTCTGAAGTGAATCGCGCCCGCCAGGCGCTGGCCGAGGCCTACGCCGCCGACGGGTACGCCTCGGCGGTGATCGTTCCGGAGATCGCTGAGGAGGCCGGGCAGCAGCGCATCGTCACCTTCCGCATCGACGAGGGTGGCAAGGTGCGCATCGGCGAAATCAACTTCGAGGGCAATCAGCAGTTCAGCGACTGGCGCCTGCGCCGTGCCCTGAAGAAGACCAAACAAAAGTCACTGCTGCGCCCCTTCGGCAAGAAGCTCATCTGGTCCCGCGAAACCTGGGGGGAGGACTCGGAAAATCTCAAGAAGTTCTATCTCAACCGCGGGTACAAGGACATCGTCGTGGGTGAGCCTCGGACCGAGCTGGTGGCTCGCCGCCCCGACGCCGAAACGCAGAAAAAGAAGAAATTCGCCACCGTGGTGACGATCCCGGTGCAGGAGGGCGGGCAGTACCGCATGGGGAAACTCTCCCTCACTGGGGCGACCGTCTTCGAGAACGAAAAGCTGTTGGCGCTATACGAGATCCGCCCTGGCAAGCCGTACAACTACTCGCGCATCGAGGCGGGCAACGAAGCGGTGCGGACTTTATACAACTCCCGCGGGTACATTTACGCATACACCAACCAGCTTCTGGAGGACGGCGAAGCGCCCGATGTGGTGGATGTGGTGGTGAAGATCTACGAGGGCGACCGCTACCGCCTGGGGCGGTTGGAGTTCACCGGCAACACCAAGACCCAGGAGAAGGTACTGCGCCGCGAGTTTCGCCTCTTCGAGGGTGACTGGATGGACATGACTGCCTTCCGGCGGTCGGTGTTCAAGGTCAACCAGCTTGGCTACTTCAAGCTCGTCGAGGATCCCCTGGAGTTTAAGTTCGACGAGCAGGCCAAGCTGGTGAACGTCACCGTCAAAGGGCAAGAGGTGGGACGCACCGACATCCAGTTCGGCGCTGGCTACTCCGAGCTGGACCACTTCTTCTTCCAGTTCATGTTCAACACTCGCAACTTCATGGGGCGGGGGGAGACGCTGGGGGTATCGCTGTCCTCCGGGGCGCGCGCCGACTCGTACTCCTTGAGCTTCTCCGAGCCGTACTTCCTCGACCGCCGCATGGTCATCGGTGGTTCGATCTTCAAACAGAAGCTGGACCTCACCACCTACCTGCAGGATCGTAAGGGGCTTACGGCACTGTGGGGGGTGTCGGTGGGCGACTTCAGCCAGCTCACCTTCCTCTACGCCTACGACGACACCATTGCGCAAGAGGTGGTCAGCCGCCTCATTACCCCTGACTTCCCCAACCCGCCGCCGCGCCGCCGCCCACTGCCGCCCCCGTACAAAGATATGCCGTTTGCCGACACGTACTTCGCCACCTTTGCGGGAATCACCTCGTCCATCACCCCAGGGTTTTTCATCGATACGCGGGACGACCCCTTCGATCCCAACCAGGGGTTATCGCTGTCCACCCGGGTCAAGACCGCCGGCGGCATCCTCGGCGGCCAGTTCAACTACGTGCGCCCCGAGGCCGCCGTGGCGTACTTCTATCCGGTGCGCCGGCGCTACATCCTGGCCGCCAACCTGGAGGGTGGGAGGGCCATCCCCTACGGTGGCGGCACGCTCCCTTACTGGGAGCGCTACCGCATCGGCGGCGAGCGCTCCTTGCGGGGCTTTCCGGTGTACCGCATCTTCCCCCGCGACAAGGCAACGGGCGAGTACTTCCTGGCCGAAAACGGCGCCCCCGAGGGCGGCGACCGCTACCTGCAGCTCAACCTGGAGTACCAGATTCGTCTGGGTGGCCCCTTGAAGTTCATTTTGTTCACGGACATCGGCAACAACTGGCACGAACGCCAGGGGTGGGAGCTGGCCAATTACCGCCATTCGGCGGGCGCCGAGCTGCGCATCTTTCTGCCCATCTTCCAGGCCCCACTGCGCTTCATCTACTCCAAGCCGATCAAGAAATTCCAACAGGACCCCTTTGAGAGCTTCACCTTCTCCATTGGGACGACGTTTTGAGTTCACCTCCCCCTCCTGAGGGCACCTCGCCGCTGGTCGCTCCCCCCGGCGAGGGAGCCTACTGGCGCAGCGAGGAGGAGCGTCTCGCCCTGACCCGGCGGCTTTTCGATGACACCGCGGCGGACTACGATCGCATCGAAAAGCTCATCGGCTTCGGCTCCGGCTCCTGGTACCGCCGGCAGGCGTTGCGGCGCGCCGGGCTGAAGGAAGGGATGCGGGTGCTGGACGTGGCCGCGGGCACCGGGCTGGTGACCCGCGAGGCCATTGGGGTGGTGGGCGACGCATCTCTGGTGTGGGCCCTGGACCCCTCCCCGGGGATGCTGGCGCAGGCCCGGCGCACCCTGGCGGTGCCCACGCTGCTGGCCGTGGGCGAGGCCATTCCCTGTGGAGACGGCTGCTTCGATTTCGTGGCCATGGGCTACGCTTTGCGCCACCTGGCCAATCTCGACGTGGTGTTTGCCGAGTTCCACCGCGTCCTGGCGCCGGGCGGCCGGGTGTGCGTGTTGGAGATCACTAAGCCCGCCAGCCGCCTCGGCACCGCCCTGCTCAAGGCCTATATGCGTACCTTCGTGCCCCTCGCCGCCCGCCTGCTCGCTCGCCGCCGGGAAACTCCGCTGCTGTGGCGTTACTACTGGGATACCATCGACGCCTGCGTGCCCCCCGAGGCGGTGCTTGCCGCCCTGCGTCGTGCCGGCTTCGCTGACGCCTCCCGCTACGTCGAGCTGGGGATCTTCTCCGAGTACACTGGCACAAAGTGATCAGCCGTTGTCGCTCCCCTGTGGCTGCATCTGGCGGGGCGAGCTGAGCTTGGCGGTGGCAGCCAGGGAGCGCTGCTCGCCGGAGGGGTTGCCCTCGGCCGCGGCCACGCCTAAGCGGGTGCGTACGTCGGCGACGGTGAGCTCGTCGGCGGGGCGGGCGAGGCGCCAACCCTGTGGGGTGGGGGTGATGAGGGGCGGGTCGGTGGCCAGGCGCGCCAGCACCTGATGGGCGTCGGAGCCCAGGAACGAGGCAACGCGGGTCGCCTCCACGGTGCCGTCGGCGGCCATGGCGGCAAGCAGCGCCACCGCGGCGTCGCCGGGCAGGGGGTCGGCGGAGCGCTGCTGGCGACCTACCACCCAGGAGGCCTCGGCCCCCAGCAGTACCGCAAACCAGAACAGGAAGAGGGAGACCAGGAAGAACAGCACAATGGCCAGCGAGCCGTAGACCACGTTAAGGCTGGTGGCGAGGTCCAGGTAGACCTGGAAGCCCAAATGGATGAGCGTCAAAGCGGCAGCGGCGACGGCAGCACCGGCGGCCACGGCGCGCCACGGCACACGGGCGTGGGGGACCCAGCGGTACAGGGCGGCGAGCACGGTGAAGGCGAAGAGCGCCGGTAGGGGGCGCGTGAAGGGGGCGAGGGCGCGCAAGGTGGGGTGGCTCTGCAGCCAGTACAGCAGCGAGAAGAGGAGGAGCAGCAGCAGCGGGCCCCAGATCAGCACGGCGAGAAACGACGCCAGCCGCCAGCGCAGTTTGCGCTGCGCGACCACCCCCCAGATGGCATTCATCACCGCCTCGATCTGGAAGAAAGCATTGATGGTGATGAGCGCCGAGATGACGATCGCCGCCCATCCTAGGGAGATGGTGCGCTCGGCGAAGGCCGTGAGGGTGGCAGTCACCTGCGCCGACGTGAAAGGAAAAACGGCGGCGATGGCTTGCACGATCGCCTCAGCGCGCTGGGGCTGCAGCCGCGCCACTAAGGCCAGCGCCACGGTGAGCAGCGGCACCAGGGACAGCAGCGTCGTGTAGGCCAGCGCCGCGGCGCGGAGGATGAGCTGATCGCGGTGCTGGGCGCGGGCCAGCTCCACCAGGAAGGACGCCAACGACTTTGCCGCCTGCTTCAAAGCTCCACCGTTTCCTCCAGCGCCGGCACATGGCACGTCCACCCCAGGCGTTGGCCGAGACGGGCGGCGAAGGCCTGGGCGGCGGACGGTTCGCCGTGGGTCACGAAGACGCGCTCCGGCGCCTTCTCGGCGCCTTGCAGCCAGATGGTGAGTTCATCGGCGTCGGCGTGGGCCGACAGTGAGGTGAGCTGCCTGATGCTGGCCACCACCGGCACCATCTCCCCGAAGATCTTGATCTCCCGCTCGCCGTCCAACAAGCGCCGGCCCCGCGTGCCGGCGGCCTGGTAGCCGGCAAAGAGGACGACGGTGGAGGGGTCGCCGAGACGGTGGCGGAAGTGGTGCAGGATGCGGCCGCCGGTGGCCATCCCAGAGGCCGAGATGATGATGGCGGGGCCTTGGAGGGTGTTGAGTCGTTTGGATTCGCTGGTGGTACCTATCACGCTGAGGTTGGGCGGGGAGAGCGGATCGATGCCGTCGCGCGTCAACTCCCGCGCCTCCAGGTCGTGCTCGCTCAAGCACTGGCGGTAGATCTGGGTGGCCTCCCGGGCCATGGGGGAGTCCAGGAAGATGGGGAGCGGCTCGATGGCCCCGTCGGCGATGAGTTCGCGCAGGAAGTACAGCAGCTCCTGAGTGCGGTCGATGGCGAAGGCGGGGATGAGCAGCACGCCCCGGTTGACCTGCACGTCGCGGACGATCTCGGCCAGCTGCTCGCGCGGGTCGGTGGGGTCGTGCAGGCGGTCACCGTAGGTGGACTCCACCACCAGGTACGTGGAGCCGGGGTAGCCCTCCGGCGGCCGCAACACCGGCACGTCATACCGCCCCACGTCGCCGGAGAAAAAAATACTTACGCGCTCCCCGCCGGCCACTTTGACCTCCAGCTCCACCGAGGCGGCGCCCAAGATGTGCCCCTGGCGCCGATAGGTGGCCTGGCAGCCGGGAAAAACGGGGAAGCGCTCCCCGAACGGCCGACCCTCCAGGGTGGCGAGGGCGGCCCGTGCGTCTTTGGTGTCGAACAACGGCAAGGCGGGCGAGTGTCGCGATGACCCCACCTGGTTGGCGAAGTGCGCCTCTTCTTCCTGGAGGCGGGCGGCGTCGGGCAGCACCACTTGCAGCAGCCGGCGGGTCGGCGCGGTGGCGAAGGTGGGGCCGCGGAAGCCGTCCCGCACCAGGCGCGGCAGGTAGCCGGTGTGGTCCACGTGGGCGTGGGTGAGGATCACCGCGTCCAAGGAGGCGGGGTCGGCGGGGAGGGGGGCCCAGTTGCGCAGGCGCAGCTCCTTGGGTCCCTGAAAGAGGCCGGCGTCCACGAGGATGCGGCGCCCGTGGGCCTCCACCAGGTAACGGGAACCGGTAACCGTACCGGCGGCTCCGAGAAAGGTGAGGGTCAGCATGGCCGCATCATAGCTGGGTGCTCTTGGGGGGGGGCGAGGGGGGCGAAGCGGGGTGGTCGCCCCCGCTGGCCGAGATGGACACCGAGGCGGACACCGAACCGGTCACGGCCGCGCTCGAAGCCCTCACGGAGCGCGGGCCCGCAGGCCCGCTCACCGGGGGTTTCGGTGTGGTGCGTTTGTTCATGGTCACCCAACGCGGCCAGCGGCCCGGTCACGAACACGAAACCCCCCGGCCGAGCAGGCCACGGCCACGGGTACGCAGCCGGACACGGGCAGTCATGGCGACGGACACGGACCCCCATCGGGGAGGTGGCCGCAGAGGTGCTGGCGGCGGGCGCATCCCGGGCACCGGTGGGCCGGGCCCGGTCGTGACTGGCCGTGCTCTTGGGCGCTCACTGGGGGAAGAGGACGCTGATGCTCTCCCGGCAATGGATGCGCCGGATGGCCTCCGCGAAGAGGGGCGCCACCGACACCACGCGCACCTTAGGGGAGAACTGCACCGGCTGGTTTTCGACGGTGTCGGTGACCACCAGTTGCTGGATGGGACCGGCATCCAGCCGCGCCATGGAGGACGGGGCGAAGACGGCATGGGTAACGGCGGCGACCACGGCGCGCGCACCTCGAGCCAGCAACGCTTCGGCGGCGGCGTTTAGGGTGTTGGTGGAGATGGTGAAGTCATCCACGATGAGGGCAGTGCGGCCACGAACTTCGCCGATAATCTCCACGGATTTGACGTTCTCGTCGTGGCCCTCGCGGACCTTGTCGGCGATCACCAAGGGGGCTTGCAGGTGCGCGGCGTAACGCCGTGCCTTTTTGGCGAAACCGGCGTCGGGGGCAACCACGACGAAATCGGCGGGGAGCGAGGCGCGCACCGCCTGGCAGAGGACCGGTAGGGCGTAGAGGTCATCCACCGGGACGCGGAAGAACCCTTGAATCTGCGGCGCATGCAGGTCCATGGTCACGAGGCGGTCGGCTCCGGCGGCTTCAATGGCGTCGGCGCAGACGCGCGCGCGAATCGAAACGCGCGGCTCGTCTTTCTTGTCACCCTTGGCGTAGGAGAAATACGGCACCACCGCGGTCACCGACGCGGCCGAGGCCCGTTTGAGGGCATCGATCCAGAACAGTAGCTCCATGAAGGTGTCGTTGGCCGGGAAAGCGGTGGTCTGGACCACGTACGCGCGGCGGCCGCGCACGTTGGTGAGCACTCGCACGAAGAGGTTCCCTTCGGAGAAGCGCAGCGTCTCTCCGGGAGCCACGTCAATGCCGAGGGTGGCGGCGATACGGGCGGTGAGGCGCCGGCTGCCGGACCCGGCGAAGAGCAGGATGGCGTCCTCGTCCCGTTGCGGGCTGGCGGCGACGCCTGGCGTTTGGGAGTACGCCATGGGCAGCGAGTTTAGCACCGCCTACCAAACGCGCCACGACTCGCGGCTGACGTGCGGCGCGGCGGGAGGTGGCAAGGGTTCGCTGGGAGATTCCCTCGCCAGGGGTGGTCCACCGATGGTGCCGCCAAGGCGCAGCAGGGCGCGCAGCGGGCTTACCAGTGGGTGGGTCTCTTGCACGTGGAAGTACACCTCGCGTCCACGGGGCACGCGGCGCACCACGCCCAGTTCTGAGAGGGTAGCCAATTCGCGCTGGGCGGCCTGCAACGCAACGCCGCTGGCGCGGGCCACCTCACGCAAGTACATGGGGTGCGGGGCGGGGCCGAGGAGCAAGATCTCCAGCACGCGCACGCGGGAACGGGGCATCAGTCGATAAAGCATAGCTCAATTGTATACGAAATTAATACGAACGTATACAGAGAAAGATGCAGCCTCACAGAGGCCGGCCGATCCACAGGGCTTCCTAAGGTGGTACCCTGCTGCCATGGGGAGTTCGGGGTACCGTTGCCCAGGAAGCGGCGGTTGTAAGTGACAGCGGTGGATCGACTGGGAGCCCGGGTGCTGGCAGGGGTGCGGACCGCCTCCTTCCTCGTGGGGTTCCTCTACCTGTCGGCCAAAATGCTGTGGGTGGGACGACACCAGGGTCCGCGGGAAGTTCTGCGGGAGGTGCTGCTGCAGGTGTACTTCACCGGTGTGCAGGGCCTGGTTCCGGTGGCCGCTCTGGCGGTGGTGATGGGTGTCCTGGCCATGGCCTGGGGCTTCGCGGCGGTGGGGCCGCTGACCGGGGGCGAGGAACTTGGGCGGCTCATCGTCTTGGTCGTCCTGGGGGAGGTCGCACCTCTGCTGACCGCCGGGGTGGTCCTCGTGCGCTCGGCGACCGCCATCGCCGCCGAGCTCGCCGTGATGCGGGTGCAGCGGGAGATCGAGGCGCTGGAGGTGATGGGTATTTCTCCCATGCTCCACTTGGTTTCCCCCCGCCTCGTCGGGGGTCTGGTTGCGCTGGTGGCACTCAACGTGGTGTTTGCCGTGGTGGCGGTGACCACAGGGCTGGCGGTGACCGCCTGGATGCCCAAAGGCGCGCCGTTGGCGGTGATCAACGCCCTGTGGGGGGCGCTCACGCCGGAGGGTTTCCTGGTGTTGGGGGGGAAGGTGGTGGTCGGCGGCCTGGGGTTTTTCGTGATCGCCTGTTATCACGGGATGGAGGCGAGCTCTTCGCCGACCGACGTGCCCGTGGCGGTCTCCCGGGCGGCCCTGCGGGGGCTGGTGTTTCTCGTGGTTTGGCAGGCGGGCGTTTCCCTCGGGGTGCTGTGGGGGAGGGGGCTGTGAGCGGGGTGACGGTGCCCTGCGCCACCGCTGCCCTGGCCGTTGAGGTGGAAGGCGTTCGCTGGTGGCTAGGTGATTTCACCGTTGGCCCGGGGCAGTGGGTGGCGGTGGTGCCGCGCGAGGAGGTGGCCGGCGGGGATCTGGCCGTCGCGGTGGCGCGGGTGCTGGCGACACTGGTGGCGCCGGTGCAGGGGGCGCTGGAAGTGCTGGGGAGCGACCCGCAACGGCTGTCCTATTTGGAGCTGCAGGCGCTGCGCCGGCGCATTGGCCTGGTGCAGAGCTGGGGTGGGCTGCTGTCCAACCGCACCATCGCCGAGAACGTCGCCTTGCCTGCGCGGGTGCACGGCGCTCCCCATAGGGGCGATGGCGACGCCCTCGCAGCCGAGCTGTTGGCGGCGTTGGGGCTGGCTCCTTTTGCCGAAGCGCGACCTCACCAGGTGGATCGGCTGACCGGTTGGCGGGCCCGGGTGGCCAGGGCACTGATCCTCCAACCCGCCTGGCTGGTGGTGGAGGGGATCGGCGATTGGGAAGGTGGGGGGAGCGCGGCCTGGTCAGCCCTAGCGGCGGCGGTGGCGAAGGGCGCGGCGGCCGCGGTATGCCTGGCACGGCCGGCGCCGGCCTTCCAGTCGTGGCTTTTGGCCCGCGGCGGCGGTACGGTGTCGTGCCACCGCGGGGCGCCCAGCGTGGGGACAGGAAGGGAGGAGCGACGGTGAGGATCCTGCTGTCCCCTCGGGAGCGACTGGCGGGGTTGTTGGTAGTGGCCACGGCCGCCGTGGTGGTGGCGTTTACGGTGGCCAGCGCCGTGCAGCACCGCTGGCTGGAACGCCGCATCCGCTACCACACCGTTGTGCAACGCGGGGAAGGCCTGCGCCTTGGCTCGCCCGTGCTGCTTTCCGGCATCGACGTGGGTCGCATCGGCGCTATCGAAATCCGCGAAGATGGGCGCATCGACGTGGAGTTGGTGGTGCTGGCGCGGCACGGACGGCAGCTCCGGGAGGGAAGCCGCGTTGCGGTGCGTCGCCTCGCCGGCATCGGCGAGAAGCGCGTCTACCTTCTGCCTGGGCCGACCGGGGCGGCACCCCTGGCAGCCGGCACGGTGCTCCCGGCCGATGAGCCGGTGGACCTGCTGGATGCCCTCACCGCCATCGATGTGGGTCGACATTTGGAGACGGTGGACCGTGCCATGACCAGTGTGGCGGTGCTGCTGGCGCAGGTGAGCGAGGAGCGGCGGGTGGACCGGCTGCTGGCCGCGTTGGATCGCCTGCCGGGGACCTTGGAGCGGATGGATCGTCTACTCGCCCAAGTGGAAGCGCCGCTGACCGCGCTGCTGCGCGAGCCGGCGTTGACTGGCACGCTGCGGGGTGCCGATGCGCTCCTCAACGACCCCGCGGCGGCGGCCTCGCTGCGTACTCTGGCGGCGGCACTGGAGGGGGAGCGCTTGGATCGGCTACTGCAGCGCAGCGAGAGGGTGCTCGCCGACCTGGAGGAGGTACTGGCCCGCGGGGGCCACTTGCGGGGAGCCCTGGCTGGAGCCGAGCGGGTGTTGGGCGACGAGCGGCTGGATCGCCTTCTCACCTCCCTGGAGCGCCTGGCCGCGGATGAGCGCGTGCCGCGCCTCATTGAAGACGTGGGCGTGCTGGCCAGGCAGGGCGCCCAGGTGGGGCCCGAAATCCCCCTCCTCGCGCGGGATCTCCTGATCACTTTGCGGGAAGCGGTGATCGTGCTGAAGGCGCTGCAGTCGTCCTGGCCGCTGGTTGAAAAGGCTCGCCGCGCCCGCCAGGAGCTGGAGCAGGCGCGGCCTACTCCGGCGCCGCCGCCCGGCCCATCGCCAGGGCAGCCGCCGCGGGTGCCTTGACGTCGCCTCCGTGTGCGCTACGCTGGGCAACGGGCAAGGAGGTCCTCCCGTGGATCCCAGGCAGCGTGCAGTGGTTCTGCTGGTTGTGGGTGGGTTGCTGGTGCTGGTGTCGGCGGCGGCCGATCGCCTCGGCATGGGCGGCGCGCCCGGCTTCGGCTGGAAGCAAATCGTCGGCGTGGGGCTCGGGGTCGTGCTGGTCGTCGCCGGCGCCGCCTCGCTGCTCCGCCGGTAGAACCGCCTGGCTGCCGGCGCGTCGCCCCGGCCAAAGCCAGGCGTAGGGACCAAGACGGCCACGGCCCCGAGGAACGCCGGGCCGCAGGCCCGCCCTTCGAAGGCGGACGGCCAGGCAGCTTTTCCACCCCCCTTGCAGGACTTTTCAGGTCCCGCGGTGCGGGCGCCGGCTCGCCCCCCGCTGGACGCGGTCCCGGCCAGCGGCACAGTCCCGGGCTCCGACACGGTCTCGGGCACGGGCACGGGCAGCGATGCTGGTGTCGGTGGCGGGTTTCGAGAATTGCTACTATCGCGACTCGCGGCCGGCGCCCGAACGGCCGGTACGCAAGGGGGAGAGATGATCATGACCCGACCACTGACGATCCTCACGACCATCGCGGTGGCCGCCGCACTGCTGGCCGGATCGCCCGCCGCCGCGTGTACCAACATCTTGGTAACCAAGGGCGCCTCCAGCGACGGTTCGACCATGGTGACCTACGCGGCCGATTCTCACGACCTGTACGGCGAGCTGTACTTCGAGCCCGGGCGGGTATTCGCGGCCGGGGCTATGCGCGACGTCTACGAGTGGGATACGGGCAAATTCTTAGGGCGCATTCCCCAGGCGCCGGCAACCTACACCCGGGTGGGGAACATCAACGAACATCAAGTGGTGATCGGGGAAACCACCTTCGGTGGTCGGGAGGAGCTGAAAGGACCGGCCGGGATGCTGGACTACGGCTCGCTGATGTACATCGCCCTGGAGCGGGCGAAGACCGCCCGGGAGGCGATCAAAGTGATCACCGACCTGGTCGCCGAGTACGGCTATCACTCCACCGGCGAATCGTTTTCCATCGCCGACCCCAACGAGGTGTGGCTGCTGGAGATGATCGGCAAGGGCGAGGGCAACAAGGGCGCGGTGTGGGTGGCGCGGCGGGTCCCCGAGGGGTACATCTCGGCCCACGCCAACCAGGCGCGAATCCGCCAGTTCCCTTTGAACGATCCGCAGAACACGCTGTACTCCAAGGATGTCATCTCCTTCGCCCGGGAGAAGGGGTGGTTTGCGGGCAAGGACGAAGAGTTTTCCTTCGCCGACGTGTACGCGCCGATGGACTTCGGCGCCGCGCGTTTTTGCGAGTCGCGGGTGTGGAGCGTGTTCCGCCGCGCCGCCCCGTCGCTGAACCTGGGCGTGGAGTACGTCGACGGCTACCACCTGGATTTGCGTTTGCCGCTGTGGATCAAGCCCGACCGGAAGCTGTCCGTGGCTGACGTCATGGCGCTGATGCGCGACCACTTCACCGGCACACCGCTGGACATGACCCAGGACGTGGGGGCCGGGCCTTTCGCCTGTCCCTACCGCTGGCGGCCCATGACCTGGGAGGTGGATGGGGCCAAGTACGTGCACGAGCGCGCTATCTCGACCCAGCAGACGGGCTTCTCCTTTGTCAGTCAGTCACGGGCCTGGCTGCCCAACCCCATCGGGGGGGTTCTTTGGTTTGGCGTGGACGATACGTACTCCACGGTGTACGTCCCCATGTACGCTGGGATTCGCGCGGTGCCGGCCACCTTCGCCCAAGGGGTGGCGTCTATGAGGCAGTTTTCCTGGGACAGCGCCTTCTGGGTGTTCAACTGGGTGGCCAACTACGCCTACTCCCGCTACAAAGACATGATCGTCGATATCCAGACCGTACAGCGGGAGCTGGAGGGGCAGTTCCTGGCCGATCAGCGAGCCATAGAAGAGAAGGCGTTGGCGCTGTACCGGCAAGCGCCCGAGCTGGCGCGGGAGTTTTTGACCCAGTACTCGGTGACGGCCGGAGATGCGGTCACGGCGCGCTGGCGCAAGTTGGGGGAGACGCTGCTGGTCAAGTACATGGACGGCAACGTCAAGAACGAGTTCGGCAAGCCGACCCATCCGCGCTACCCCGACGATTGGTACCGCCGCATCGTCAAGGAGCGGGGCGACGCCATCAAGCAGGCCCCGTAGCCGGGAAGCGTCGGTGGGCGACGACCCAGAGCCGCCGCTGCCGCTGGGCGCGCCGCTGTTGTGGCGGCGGGCGGCGGTGCTGGGGAGTCTGTGGGCGGCCTCAGAGATCCTGCTGGGCAGCTTCCTGCACAACCTGCGCGTGCCGCTGCGCGGGCACATCCTGACCGCCCTCGCCATCGCCATTCTGGCGGGGGGCCATCGGCTGTGGCGCCAACGGGGAGTGGTGTGGCGCGCCGGGCTGATCGCGGCGGCTATGAAGGCGGTGTCGCCCAGCGCCGTGCTGCTGGGGCCCATGGTGGCCATCGCCATGGAGGGGGTGGCGTTCGAGGTGGGGCTGGCGCTGGCGCGGGGCGGAGTTGCGGGCGTGCTGCTGGGTGGGGTGCTTGCCATGTCGTGGACCTTTCTCCACCAGGTGGCCAGCCTGCTGGTTACCTACGGACTCAACCTAGTGGAGGTGTATACCCGACTGGTGCAACTCACCGAAGCGCAGGTGGGTCCTGTGCCGCTGGGGGTTTGGGGGCCCTTCGCGGCCGTGGCCGTGCTCAACGGAGCGGTGGGAGCGGTGGCCGCAGTGGCGGGGTGGCGGGGAGCAGGGAGGCCAGGCATCCAGGTGCCGGAGTGGAGTGCTGGAGGTTGGCGGGTTCTCCCACTGCCCCGTCCGCGTACCCCCATTGATCCCCACCTCGGGGCATTGGCGGCGCTGGCCGTGGCGTTGCCCGGCGGCTTGCTGGCGCTTGCCCGCCTGCCGCTGCTCGCGGCCAGCGCGGTGGTGACAGGAATCCTGGCGCTGGTGGCGCTACGCTGGGGGCCGGCGCTGAAACGTCTGGTGCGGCCGCGGTTTTGGCTGGGTATTCTGGTTTTGGCGGCTGTGACGGCGGTGGCATTCCAGGTGGGGTCGGGCGGTCCCCAGGCGACGGCCGACGGCCTGCGTGTGGCGTTTCTCATGACGGTCCGCGCCATGCTGGTCACCGCCTGCTTCGCCGCCGTCGGGGTGGAGCTGGCCAACCCACGGCTGCGAGGGTGGCTGGCGCGGGCGGGCGCGTCGCCCCTGCTGGCCGCCGGGGAGACAGCCTTCGCCACGCTGCCGTCGGTGATCGCGGCAATGCCGCCGGCGCGCACCATGGTGCGTTATCCGGTGCGCTCCGTGGGCGCTTTGGTACAGCAGCTGGATGCGTGGCTTACTCAGGCGGATCGACCTGTGCCCGTGGCCAGGACAGTGATCATCACCGGGGACACCGGCAGCGGCAAGACGACGCTGGCGGCGGCGGTGGTGGAGTTGCTGGCGGCGCGGGGGGTGGGGGTGGGGGGGATCCTGGCGCCGGGGAGCTGGCGCGACGGGTACCGCTGGGGGTTCGACCTGGTGGACGTGGCCACGGGACGGCGAGTGCCGTTGGCCGCGCGGGACGGTCCAGAAGGATGGCTGGCGGCGGGTGGGTACCGCGTCAACCCCGTCGCCTTGGAGGCCGGTCGGCAAGCGCTGGCGGCGGCGCGCCAGGGGATGGCGCAGGTGGTGATGGTGGACGAAGTTGGTCCCTGGGAGCTGAGCGGCCGTGGCTGGGCGGAGGAACTGGACGCCCTGGCGGCGGCACCGCCGCCGCTGCTGGTGTTGGTGGTGCGGCGACGCTGCGTAGACGCGGTGGTGGCACGCTGGCGCCTAGCGGTGTTGGCGGTGTACGACGTCGTTGCCAGTGGAGCATCGCAGGTTGCCGGCGACATCGCCCGCGCGCTGAGTGGTCAAGGGCCGGCCGGGGCAGGGGCGGTGGCCCCGGGGGCGACGTCGGCCCTCTCCAGCCAGCTTGGCGACCGAGGGAAACCTTGACAGTATCCGAGCATTGGTTTAGCATTTGCGCCCCTGTACGGGTGGGGTCTTCCCACGCGGGACTTCTCGCCATCTGGAAAGGGACGCGGAGACATCATGAAGACGTACGTGCCGAAAATGGGTGAGGTGCAGCAGCAGTGGTACGTCGTGGACGCCGCCGACGTGGTGCTGGGACGCCTGTCCACCACGGTGGCGACGCTGCTGCGCGGCAAGCACAAGCCGGAGTTCACCCCCGGGGACGATGTGGGCGACTACGTGATCGTCCTCAACGCCGAACGCGTCAAACTCACCGGCAAGAAGTGGGACTCCAAACGGTATTACCGGCATTCGGGGGATCCCGGGCATCTTAAGGAAGTCACCGCCCGTCGGATGCGCGACACTCACCCCGAGCGCATCGTCAAGTTCGCCGTCTGGGGCATGCTCCCGAAGAATCGACTGGGGCGCAGCTTGCTCAAGAAGCTCAAGGTCTATGCCGGCCCCGAGCATCCCCACCAAGCCCAGCAGCCGCGGGCGATCAAGGTTCGAGGGTAGGTAAGGAGGTTCGGTCGTGGCAGCGATCCAGTACTACGGGACCGGCCGCCGCAAAACCGCGGTGGCACGGGTGTACCTGCGGCAGGGCAGCGGGACGATCACGGTCAACTCGCGGGGCTTCGACGAGTACTTTCCCAACCGCGTGCTGAAGATGATCATTCGCCAGCCGTTGCTGATCACCGAAACCGCTGACAAGTTCGACGTCTACGTCAAGGTCAACGGCGGAGGGCCCTCCGGGCAGGCGGGGGCGATTCGGCACGGTCTGTCGCGCGCCCTGTTGGAGTTCAACCCGGAGCTGCGTGGGCGGCTGAAGAGCGCCGGTTTCTTGACTCGCGATGCCCGCGAGGTGGAGCGCAAGAAGTACGGCCGGCCCAAGGCGCGGCGGCGGTTCCAGTTCTCCAAGCGGTAGGCGGCACGCAGCGAGGGAAGGAAGGAGAGGATCTTCGTGGCATCCATCACTATGAAAGAGCTGCTCGAGGCTGGCGTCCACTTCGGTCACCAGACCCGGCGCTGGAATCCGAAGATGCGTCCGTACATCTTCGGCAAGCGCAACGGGATCTACATCGTTGACCTGCAAAAGACGCTGCAGCTCTTCGAAGAAGCCTCGGAGTTCGTGCGGGATGTGGCGGCTTCCGGCGGCAGCATCCTGTTCGTCGGCACCAAGCGCCAGGCGCAGGACGTGGTGCGCGAGGAGGCCGGTCGGTGCGGCATGTTCTACGTCGCCAACCGCTGGCTCGGCGGCACCCTGACCAACTTCACCACCGTGCGCCGCTCGGTGGAGCGCTTTAAGGAGATCGAGCGGCAGCTGGCCGATGCCGATTCCCAGCTCACCAAGAAGGAGCGCATTTCCTTGGAGCGCCAGCGCGTCAAGATGGAGAAAAACCTGGGCGGCATCCGCGAAATGGAGAATCTACCCGACGTTCTCTTTGTCATCGACACCAACCACGAGCACAACGCCGTGCACGAGGCGAACCGCCTCAACATCCCGGTGGTGGCAGTGGTCGACACCAACTGCGACCCCGACCAGGTGGACTACCCAATTCCAGGCAACGACGACGCCATCCGGGCGATCAAACTTTTCACCTCGCGCATCGCCGACTCGGTGCTGGAGGGGTTGGCGATGGTGGAGGGGCGGGAGAGTGGCGCCCCCTTGCCCCCCCGGCCTCAGCGCCCGCAGCAGGAGGAAGAGCTGTTCGTGCCATCCCTTGACGAAGCGTTCGAGGATTTCGACGAGCGCGAGGTGTACGCCAGGGACTGACGAGTCAACCGCAGGTGCGCGGTTGGTGGGCCAGGGGCGGGGCGAACCTGGCCCCTTCTCATGGAGGATACGATGACGATCACGGCGCAGGCGGTAAAAGAACTGCGTGAGCGGACCGGGGCCGGCATGATGGACTGTCGGCGCGCTCTGGAAGAGGCGGGGGGCGATCTGGACGAGGCCGCCAAGGTGCTGCGGAAAAGGGGGTTGGCTGCAGCTGCCAAGAAGGCGGGCCGTACGGCCAAGGACGGGCTGGTGGTGGTACACATGGCGCCCGATGGCTCGCGGGTGGCGGTGGTGGAGCTCAACTGCGAGACCGACTTCGTGGCGCGCACCGAGCGTTTTCAGGCGTTTGCGGCCGCTTTGGCCGAGCAGGCGGCGATCGATGGCACACCCAACGCCGCAGCGTTGCTGGCCCGGCCCAAGGCGGGCGATGCGGAGCACACCGTCGCCCAGGCGCTGGCGGGGGAAATCGCCACCATCGGCGAAAACATGCTGCTGTCCCGGGTCGCGCTGCTGGACGCCGAGCCGGGGTTCAAGCTGGGTTCCTACGTGCACATGGGCGGCAAGATCGGGGTGGCGGTGAAGCTCTCCGACCATGCGGACGAGGAGACCGTTAAAGACGTAGCGATGCACATCGCCGCCGCCGAGCCGCGCTTTGTGTCGCGGGAGCACGTGCCTGAGGCGGTGCTGGCGGAGGAGCGCGAGGTGGCCAAGGCGCAAGCAGAAGCCATGGGCAAGCCGCCCCAGGTGGCGGAGAAGATTGCCGAGGGCAAGCTCGGCAAGTTCTACGAACAGGCCTGCCTGATCGAGCAGCCTTTCGTCAAGAACCCGGAGCAGAAGGTGGCCGATATGCTCAAGGAGCGTGGCGGGGTTACGGTGAAGGCCTTCGTGCGCTTCCGCCTGGGAGAGGGAGTGGCGGCGGAGGAGGCGTGAGCGCTACCCCGGTGTACCGGCGAGTGCTCATCAAACTTTCGGGAGAGGTGCTGATGGGCCATCAGCCCTTCGGCATTTCCTCGGAGGTGATTCCGCCCCTGGCCGCCGAACTGGCCGAGGTCCACGGCCTGGGGGTGGAAGTCGCCATCGTCATCGGGGGTGGCAACATCATCCGCGGCATTCAGGCCTCGGAGAAGGGCCTGGATCGGGTCACCGGCGACCTCATGGGCATGCTGGCCACGGTGATCAATGCGTTGGCGCTACAGGACGCCCTGGAGCAGCGGGGGGTTCCCACCCGGGTGCAGACCGCCATCGAAATCCGCCAGGTGGCCGAGCCGTTCATTCGCCGGCGGGCCATTCGGCACTTGGAGAAAGGGCGGTTGGTGATCTTTGCCGCTGGCACCGGCAATCCCTTCTTTACCACCGACTCGGCGGCCGCTCTGCGCGCCTCGGAGATACGCGCCGACGCCCTGCTCAAGGCCACCAAGGTGGACGGGCTGTACACTGCCGATCCTAACCGGGAAACCGGCGCCACGCTAGTCAAGACGGCGGACTACTCGTACCTTTTACAGCACAGTCTTAAGATCATGGATGCGGCGGCAGTTTCACTCTGTCAGAACTCCTCGATCCCGATTCGCATCTTTAACATCCGCGTCCCTGGCAACATTAAGCGGGTGGTGCTGGGCGAAGACGTCGGCTCACTGGTCAGCCGCGGGGCCTGAGCCCGGCTTGCCGCGCAGCAGCGGCGCGGCGCTGGGGTGCTGGCCCACGTTTGCGGCTCGCTCGACCTTCCGTGCTGCGCCTTTTGGCGCCACATTTCACGTACAATGCTCTCTCCTGCGGCCGCCAGGCCGCCAATGCAAGGGGGCGGTGATGAAGGAGACCATTAAGGACGTCAAGCAACGCATGGACAAGGCGGTGGCGGTATTCCGCGACGAGTTGAAGACTTTGCGCACCGGGCGTGCCTCGCTGGGCATCCTGGACGCGGTGCGGGTGGACTACTACGGGACGCCGACCCCGCTCAATCAGCTGGCCGGGATGTCGGTGCCGGATCCCGCGCTGATCGTCATTGCGCCCTGGGATCCGTCGCTCATCGGTGCCATCGAACACGCCATCCAGAAGGCCAATCTGGGTCTCAACCCAATGAACGACGGCAAAGTTATCAAGTTGCCGGTGCCGCCCCCCACCGAAGAGCGCCGTAAGGAGCTGGTCAAAATTGGCCACGAGTACGCGGAGCGGGCGCGCACCGCGGTGCGCAACGTGCGCCGGGAAGGAAACGAGGCGCTAAAAGCGCTGGAAAAGGACAAGAAGATCTCCGAGGACGACCTGCGGCGGGGCCTCGACGAGATTCAGAAGGCCACCGATGCGCACATCGACGAAATCAACAAGATTTTGGCTGCCAAGGAGAAAGAGATCCTCGAAGTGTAGCGGCGGGGCGCTGGCCAGCCTCCAGCGGGCGTGCCGGGGTGCGTGAAGGCGCATGAACGTTGCCCATATCGGTATTGTGGTGGTCGCCGCCGGCACCTCCAGCCGCTTCGGCCGGGACAAGTTGGCGCAACCGTTGGGAGGCCGCAGCGTGCTGGAGCGCGCGGTGGAGGCGGTGCGGGGGCCGCTGCCCGGTGCGGTGTGCGTGCTCGTCGTCCCCCAGGAGCGAGTGAGTCAACTGGCACCCCAGTGGGCGGCCCGCGGCGTGACCGTGACCGCGGGGGGAGCCGCCCGTCAGGACTCGGTGCGCGCCGGGGTTACCGCGCTTTCCCTGGCGGAGGAGGACGTGGTGGTGGTGCACGACGGCGCCCGCCCCTTCGTACCAGCCGAGGATGTCCATGCGGTGGTGCGGGCGGCCCACGTCGCCGGTGCGGCGGTACTGGGTGCGCCAGTGGCCGACACCCTGAAGAGAGTGGCGGAGGATGGGCGAGTGGCGGCAACGGTGGCGCGGGAGGGGGTGGTGCGCTCGCTGACACCGCAGGCGTTCCGGGTGGGGCTGCTGCGCCGCGCCTGGGCCCAGGCCGGCGCTGGCCAGTGGACCGACGAGGCGGCGCTGCTGGAGGCGCAGGGAGTGGCGGTGGTGGTGGTCCCGGGCGACCCGCGCAACCTGAAAGTGACCACTCCCCAGGACCTGGACCTGCTGCGGGGCCTCTACCCACGGGCGGTGCGCGTGGGGCAGGGGATCGACGTCCACCCCTTTGCCCCGGAGCGCGAACTCTGGTTGTGCGGCGTGCCACTGGAGGGAGAGATCGGCCTGGCCGGTCACTCGGACGCCGACGTGGTACTGCACGCGGTCACCGACGCCATTCTCGGCGCCTGCGGCGAGGGCGACATCGGCGTACACTTCCCGCCCAGCGACGAGCGCTGGCGCGGTGCCTCCTCGGTTACTTTTGTGCAGCACGCCTTGGAGTTGGCCGGCCGCCGCGGGTGGCGGGTGGCCCACTGCGACGTCACCGTGCTGGCGGAGCGACCCCGTCTGGCGCCCTGGCGTGGCCGGTTGCTGGCCTCCCTGGCCGGGATTCTGGGTGTGGAGCCGGGGGCGGTGAGCCTCAAGGCCACCACCTGCGAGGGGCTGGGTTTCATCGGCCGTGGTGAGGGGATCCAGGCGTTCGCCGTGGTCACGCTGCAGGAGGGGGCGTGAGAGAGCGCCCGGCACCGAACCGCCGGGGCGACCGCCAGGTGCGCCAGGGGGAGGAGCGCAGCAACTGGGTGGTGGGTTTCCACGCGGTGCTCGCCGCCGTGGAGCAGACCCCCGAGCGGGTGGAGGTGGTGCTGCTGGCCGACGGTGTCGGTGGTCGTGGCCGGCGCATCGTGGAGGCGGCGGCGCGGCGGAAGGTGCGGGTACGCCCGGCGGCCCGCTGCGATCTCGACGACGTGGCGGGCGGGGTGGCCCACAACGGCTTTGCGGCGCGGCTGACGCCGGTCCCGCTGGTAGAGGCGTCAGCGCTGTTGGCGGCGCCGGGGGAGGCGCTCATCGTCGGGCTGGACGGCGTCGAGGATGGCCACAACGTGGGGGCGGTGGTGCGCGTGGCCGCCGCTTTCGCCCTGGCCGGGGTGGTGCTGGCGGGGCCCCATCCGCCGCCTCTGGGCGGCGCGGCCGCCAAGGTGGCGGCGGGCACGCTGCCGCTGGTGCGCATCGGGCGCGTGGGATCATTGGGCGACTGGGCGCGCACGGCTCGCGAGGCGGGATTTTGGGTGTTCGGGGGGGATGCGCGGGGACGGGCGCTGCATACCGTGGAACTTCCCGGCCGGCTGGTGCTCTGCCTGGGGGCCGAGGGGGGCGGATTGCGGGCCAAAACCCGTGCGGCTTTGGATGAGGTGGTGGCCATCCCCCTCGCGGCGGGGGTGGACTCCCTGAACCTGGCGGTGGCCGCGGGGGTCCTGGCCTGGGAGTGGCGGCGGCGCTATCCGCTGCCCTGAGCAGGCCAGCGGGGGTGCAACTTGCGGCCTGGGAAGAACCGTGGAAGGTGTTCAAAAGAAAGCTCAGTGGAGTAAAAAGAGGGACCCTGTGGCAGGCACTGGCGGCGCCGGCGAGGCCGGTGCACGCCTCTGCCAGGGAAGGGTTGCAATCTTTCCAGCTTCGTGCTAGTGTCCCTTTCCCCTTCCCGGGGTCGAGGTGCGCCGGGGGGGAGTTCTTTGGAAAGAGGGGCGACGGGGTGCAACCCACCGACGCTGGCGTAGCTCAATGGGTAGAGCAGCGGATTTGTAATCCGCAGGTTACGGGTTCGAGTCCCTTCGCCAGCTCCAAGGGTCGGTCGTACGGCAGGTTGTGTCTTTCGGTGCGAGCGCCATGGGGTGCGGGTGTGGCCGAGCGGTCAATGGCAGCAGACTGTAAATCTGCCGGCGTAATGCCTACGGTGGTTCGAATCCATCCGCCCGCACCATCTTCTCACCTGGGCGGGAGTAACTCAGGGGTAGAGTCACAGCCTTCCAAGCTGTTGGTCGCGGGTTCGAATCCCGTCTCCCGCTCCACTGCAGAACGCGAGGTGGTCGAGGGTGCCCACGTAGCTCAGTCGGTAGAGCACGTCCTTGGTAAGGACGGGGTCACCAGTTCAAGTCTGGTCGTGGGCTCCAGATTTCGCACAGAGTGGCAAAGTGGGACTGTGGCAACGCCGTTCGGTCCCGTGCAGCAGGCGGCAGGGGTAGGCCCGGTATCACTGTAGGGGGGCGCCCCCTGGAGCGGTGGCCCCGTTACCTCGCGGGGTAGTTCGCCGCGCATCGTGGGGTCGTGGCGAGAACGAAAACGAGAGGGAGGCTCGAAGAGGAATGGCCAAGCAGAAGTTTGATCGGACGAAGCCGCACGTGAACGTGGGGACGATTGGGCACGTGGACCATGGCAAGACGACGTTGACGGCGGCGATTACGAAGGTGATGTCGATGAAGGGCTTGGCTGAGTTCAAGTCCTATGACGAGGTGGCGAAGGCGTCCATAGCGCAGGGGCGGCGGAACGAGATGAAGATTTTGACCATAGCCACGTCGCACGTGGAGTACCAGACGCCGAACCGGCACTATGCGCACGTGGACTGTCCTGGGCACGCCGACTACGTGAAGAACATGATCACGGGGGCGGCGCAGATGGACGGTGCGATTTTGGTGGTGTCGGCGGAGGATGGGCCGATGCCGCAGACGCGGGAGCACATTTTGCTGGCGCGGCAGGTTGGGGTGCCGTACATCGTGGTGTTTTTGAACAAGGTGGACAAGGTTGAGGATCCGGAGTTGTTGGACCTGGTGGAGTTGGAAGTGCGGGAGTTGTTGTCGCAGTATGACTTTCCTGGGGACGAGGTGCCGGTGGTGCGGGGGTCGGCGCTGAAGGCTGGGGCGGTGACGGACGTGGCTGATCCGGCGGCGGCGTGTATTTTGGAGTTGATGGAGGCGTTGGACACGTACGTACCGGAGCCGGTGCGGGATGTGGACAAGCCGTTTTTGATGCCGATTGAGGACGTGTTTTCGATTTCTGGGCGGGGGACGGTGGTGACTGGGCGGGTGGAGCGAGGGGTGGTGAAGGTAGGGGAAGAGGTGGAGATTGTTGGGTTTCGGCCGACCTTCAAGCGGGTGGTGACGGGGGTGGAGATGTTTCGCAAGCTGCTGGACCAGGGGCAGGCCGGGGACAACATTGGGTTGTTGCTGCGGGGCACGGAGAAGTCGGAGGTGGAGCGTGGGCAGGTGGTGGCGAAGCCTGGGACGATCAAGCCGCACACCAAGTTCAAGGGTGAGGTGTACGTGTTGAGCAAGGAAGAGGGTGGGCGGCACACGCCGTTTTTCTCCAACTATCGGCCGCAGTTTTACTTCCGGACGACGGATGTGACCGGGTCGGTGAAGCTGCCGGAGGGGGTGGAGATGGTGATGCCTGGGGACAACGTGTCGATCACGGTGGAGCTGATCACCCCCATCGCCATGGAGAAGGGGCTGCGCTTCGCCATCCGCGAAGGCGGCCGCACCGTCGGCGCCGGCACCATCACCGAAATCCTGGAGTGAGGTCTCCCCATGAGGGACAACGTCATCCTCGCATGTCAGGAGTGCAAGCGCCGCACCTACACGGCGACTCGCAACAAGAAGAAGCAGACCGAGCGGCTTGAGGTGAGGAAATATTGCAAGTTTTGCAAACGCCACACGCCGCATCGCGAAACGAAGTAATGTTGGAAGCGCGGGTAGGCCAGTAGCTCAATTGGTAGAGTCCCGGTCTCCAAAACCGGTGGTTGGGGGTTCGAGTCCCTCCTGGCCTGCCATACACACCGCGCCCTGGAGGCGCCGAAGATGGATTGGTGGAAGCGGCTCAAGACGTTCCTTGGCGAAGTAGTGGTCGAGACCAAGAAGGTCACCTGGCCATCCAAGGACGAGGTGGTGGCCACCACGGCGGTGGTGATTGCCGCCTCGTTCGTGTTCGGGATCTTTTTGTATCTCTGTGATCTGCTCTTCCTTAACGTCGTGAAGTGGGTCATAAGGACGCTGTCGTAGAGGCGTGCCGGGGGAGAGGAGCTGACGGGGAATGCCTAAGGAGTGGTACATCATCCACGCCTACTCGGGCTTCGAGGAGCGGGTTAAGAAGTCCCTTGAACAGCGCATCGAGGCGCTGGGGATGCAGGAGTTCTTCGGCGAGGTCCGCATCCCCACCGAGACGGTGGTGGAGATGCGCAACGGCAAGCGCCGCGAGGTGCAGCGCAAGTTCTTCCCCGGCTACGTCCTGGTGCAGATGGAGATGACCGACGAGGCGTGGCATCTCGTGCGTAACACGCCGAAGGTGACCGGGTTCGTCGGCTCGGGCAAGAAGCCGACGCCGCTTACCGAGGAAGAGGTCAACCAGATCCTCCACCAGGTCACGGTGGCCAGGGAGAAGCCGAGACCCAAGCACGTTTTCGAGAAGGGTGAACAGGTGCGCATTACGGACGGGCCCTTCTCCAACTTCACGGGGGTGGTGGAAGAGGTCAACCTCGACCGCTCGACACTGAAGGTCATGGTCACGATCTTCGGGCGCTCGACACCGGTGGAGCTGGAGTTTAGCCAGGTTCAGAAGATTGTGTGAGGCTTGAAGAGAGATGGCGAAGAAGATCGTCGCGTACGTGAAACTGCAGATTCCAGCCGGCCAGGCCACGCCGGCGCCGCCGGTGGGGCCGGCGCTGGGTCAGCATGGCGTCAACATCATGGACTTCTGCAAGGCGTTCAACGCCCGCACCCAGAAGCTGACCGGGACGATCATCCCGGTGGTGATCACGGTGTACTCTGACCGGACGTACACCTTTATCACCAAGACGCCCCCCGCGTCGTTCCTTCTGGCCAAGGCGGCGGGGGTGGAGAAGGGGTCGGGCGAGCCGAACCGCAACAAGGTGGGGAAGGTCACCCGCGCCCAGGTGGAGGACATCGCCCGGACGAAGCTCCCTGACCTCAACACCACCTCTCTGGAGGCGGCGATCTCAACTATCGAGGGCACGGCGCGCAGTATGGGCATTGAGGTCGTGCCGGGATAAAGGGGAGGCGGTTGTGAAGCGCTCGAAGAAGTATCTGCAAGCCAAGGCGCGGGTCGAGCCGCGGCCGTACGATTTGCGCAGCGCCCTCGAGTTGGTGCGGGAGATCCACCCTGCGAAGTTCGACGAGACGGTGGAGATCTCCCTGCGGCTGGGGGTCGATCCCCGCCATGCGGACCAGATGGTGCGCGGCACTGTGGTGTTGCCCAACGGCACGGGCAAGACCAAGCGAGTGCTGGTGGTGGCGGTGGGGGAGGCGGCGCGCGAGGCGGAGGAAGCGGGCGCCGACTTTGTGATGGGCGAAGAGGCGGTAGAGAAGATCCAAGGGGGGTGGCTGGACTTCGATGCCGTGGTGGCTACCCCGGACATGATGCGGGTGCTCTCCCGGCTCGGCAAGGTGCTGGGCCCGCGCGGTCTGATGCCCAACCCCAAAACCGGTACGGTGACCACCGAAGTGGGCAAGGCGGTGCGGGAAATCAAGGCTGGCAAGGTGGAGTTCCGCGTCGACAAGACTGCCATCGTGCACGTGCCCGTGGGCAAGGTCTCCTTTTCGCCCGATGCGCTGGAAGAGAACGCGCGGTCGCTGATCGGCGCGGTGCTGCGCGCCAAGCCCGCAGCCGCCAAGGGGAAGTACGTGCGCTCGGCGTACGTGTGCACGACCATGGGACCGGGTGTTTCCCTGGACCTGACCCAGCTGGAAAGCAAGTAGGGGGGAAGACATGCTTACCCGGCAGCAGAAGCAGGAGCAGATCGACTTCCTCACGTCCGCGCTCAAGCCGAGCAAAGGCGTGTTCGTGATGGGGTACCAGGGGCTTACCGTCGCCGAGGTGACGGAGTTGCGCGACAAGGTGCGGGCGGTGGCGGCCCAGTACGTGGTGGTCAAGAACACGCTGGCGCGCATCGCGCTGGGCGCGGCTGGGCGAGAGGCCTTGAGCGCGCTTCTGGAGGGACCGGTCGCCCTGGCTTTCACCACCTCCGACTCGGCGCAGCTCGCCAAGGCTCTCGCCGAGTTCGCCAAAGGCCACGATAAGCTACAGTTCCGCGGCGCGCTGGTGGAGGGGCAGCTGCTGGACGCTGCGCAGGCGCAACAGGTGGCGACACTGCCGAGCAAGGATGAGTTGGTGGCGCGGCTACTGTACCTGTTGCAGTCGCCGATGCGGCGCCTGGTGACGGCGCTGAACTGGCCGCTGCGTTCCCTCGCCGTGACGGTGAAACAGATCGCCGAAGAGAAGGAGCGCCGAGCGTAGGGCGCTTTCTTTGAGGTTTTCAGAAACCTTAAAAGGTCGGAAAAGGAGACAAAAAGATGGCCCAGATTCAGGAGTTCGTGGAGCAGATCAAGGGGATGACGGTCCTGGAGCTGAACGAGCTGGTGAAAAAGCTCGAGGAAGAGTTCGGTGTGTCGGCAGCCGCCGCCGCCATGCCGGTGGCGATGGCCGCCGCTCCTGCCGGCGGTGCAGCTGCCGAGGCGGTGGAGGAGAAGACCGAATTCGACGTCATGTTGGAAGCCGCGGGTGACAAGAAGATTAACGTCATCAAGGTAGTTCGCGAGGTAACCTCGCTAGGTCTCAAAGAGGCGAAGGACCTGGTGGAGAGCGCGCCGGCCAAGGTTAAGGAGGGCGTGTCCAAGCAGGAGGCCGAGGAGATCAAGAAGAAGTTCGAGGAAGCGGGCGCCACGGTGAAGATTGTTTAGGGCGGCGGCGCACCGCCGCAGCCCACGGTGCGGCGTGTCGGCGCAACGGCCGGGGAGAGGGCCAAGTCGACGGAAGCTCGAGGCGCCAAGCGCAGGATGCCGGCGGAGCGGAGAAGATGCTCTTGCCGGCGCCGGAGAGCTGGTTTGATGGACCCAGACCAGGGGGAGGGGGTGTGTGCCCCCTTGCCGGCGTTTTGGCTGCGTGAGGGGGATGCAACGGCGGTCGACGGCGCGGTTGGGGTGGCGAGTTCCCGATGAATCGAAACGGCGTATCCGAAAGTTCTTTTAACAGCGGCGCGCGGGTTCGCGTGGGCGGGTGATGCGGGGTCGGACCCGGTAAGGAGTGGGGCTTCTATGAGTGCGAATCAGACGATGGAGCGGAAGAACTTCTCGAAGATCCGCTCGACAATTCCCTTGCCCAATCTGATCGCCGTGCAGCGGGCGAGTTACGAACAGTTCCTGCAGATGGATCTGCTCCCCGAGGAGCGGCAAAACACTGGCCTGCAGGCGGTGTTTGAGAGTGTCTTCCCCTTTGCTGACTTCCGTTCGTCCTGTGAGCTGCACTTCGTCAAGTACGAGCTCGGGACCTGGGAGTGCAAGTGCGGCCGGTTGAAGGGCCTGGAGCATCTGCGCATTACCTGCGAGCATTGCGGGGCGCGCATTAAGGCGGCCGAGGCGCACGAGTCCACGGTGGTCTGCCCGGCGTGCGGTCAGAGTACCGCCAACGCCGTGCCCCACTGCACCACCTGCGGCAATCCGGTGGGGCTGCGGCTTACCTATTCCGAGAGTGACTGCCGAGAGCGGGGACTGACCTATGCCGTGCCCCTCAAGGTGACGTTCCGGCTTGTCGTCCTGGAGGACACCGAGGGTGGGGAGCGCCGCATCCGCTACTTTAAGGAAGAGGAGCTGTACTTCGGAGAGCTGCCCCTCATGACCGAGACCGGTACTTTCATCATCAATGGTACCGAGCGGGTCATCGTGTCCCAGTTGCACCGTTCCCCGGGCGCCTCGTTCACCCGCGAGACGCCCACCTCCCTGCTCGCCAAGATCGTGCCGTACCGTGGCTCGTGGATCGAATTCGAGTTCGACAAGAAGCAAATCCTCTACGTGCGCATTGACCGCAAGCGGCGCTTCCCAGCCACGGTGTTTTTGCGCGCCTTGGGGCTGGAGAGCAACGCCGATCTGTTGCGGCAGTTTTATAACTTGATCTCTGCCAGGCTCGATCCGAACGGGGTGACGCTAAAGCTGGACAAGCGCGTTCTCGAGGTGGAGGAGCGCAAGTCCAGCGCCACCTTCGGCAAGCGGGTTCCCAACCCAGAACTGTTCGCCGGCTTGCGCTTGGACCCGCCACTGCGGGAGCGGCTGGAGCGTTTTGGCCAGGCGGAGGTGGCGGTGGCCGAGGAGGACCTGGTGGACGCGGTACTGGCCGAGGATTTGGTGGACGAATCCACCGGCGAGGTGATCGCCGAAGCCAACACCAGCGCCTCGCCGGAACTGTTCGACCGCGCCCGGCTCTTGGGGCGCCAGGAGGTGCTGCTGGCTTTCCCGGCCTGGGACACCACTGGCGAAATCCTCTCTAAGACGATGGAGAAAGACCCCTTCCGCACCAAGATCGACGCCGTCATGGAGGTCTACCGCCGGCTCCGCCCGGGCGATCCCCCCACCGAGGAATCGGCCTCGGCGCTGTTCGAGGGGCTGTTCTTCGACGAGCGAAAGTACGACTTGTCCGAGGTGGGGCGGTTCAAGTTCAACGTCAAGCTGGGCCTCAACAAGAACCCCAAGCAGCGCGTCCTCGACCAGGAAGACTTTATCGCCGTGGTGCGCTACCTCCTGCAGCTGTCCCGCGGCATCGGACGGGTGGACGACATCGACTCCCTCGCCAATCGACGCGTCCGCGCCGTCGGCGAACTGCTGGAAAACCAGTTTCGAGTTGGACTGGTGCGCATGGAGCGGGCGATCAAAGAGCGCATGACCATCCACCAGGACATCGACTCGGCGATGCCCCGGGATCTGGTCAGCGCCAAGCCGGTAATTGGTGCGGTGAAAGAGTTTTTTGGGTCGTCCCAGCTCTCCCAGTTCATGGACCAGACCAACCCGCTGGCCGAGGTAACCCACAAGCGCCGTCTGTCGGCTTTGGGACCAGGGGGCCTGTCGCGGGAGCGCGCGGGCTTCGAGGTGCGCGATGTGCACGCCACGCACTACGGCCGGATCTGTCCGATCGAGACGCCGGAAGGTCCCAACATCGGGCTCATCTCGTCGCTGTCCTGTTACGCCCGCATCAACGACTACGGTTTCATCGAGTCCCCCTACAAGAAGGTGGAGAAGGGCCGGGTGCTCGACCATGTGAGCATCACGGAACGCGGCGACTCGCCCTTCCAGATCGGCCAGGTGGTGCTGCTGCAAGAGGCCGAGGCGGCCAACGCCGAGCTGGTCAAGGCGGGTAAACGGCCGGCGCAGTGGCAGCCCCACGCCTTCTACCTTTCCGCGTGGGATGAGGAATCCCTCAATATCGCCCAGGCCAACGCCGTCGTGGACGAGAACGGCTACCTGGTCAACGAGAAGGTGATCGCCAGGTCGGGCGGGGAGTTCGTGCTCATCGATCGCGACAAGATCGACTACATCGACGTGTCGCCCAAGCAGGTGGTGTCGGTGGCGGCGGCCCTCATCCCCTTCCTCGAGCACGACGACGCCAACCGTGCTTTGATGGGCTCCAACATGCAGCGGCAGGCGGTGCCGTTGCTGCGTTCGGAGGCACCCATCGTGGGCACCGGCCTGGAGGAAGCGGTGGCCCGAGATTCGGGCTCGGTGATCGTTTGCCGGCGCTCTGGGGTGGTGGACACCGTCGATGCTCGGCGCATCATCGTCCGGGTTGAGGCGGTCGATGTGGATGGTAAGCGGCCGCGGGACTTCGGTGCGGATATCTACCAGCTGACCAAATTCCGCCGCTCCAACCAGAACACCTGCATCAACCAGAAGCCCATCGTGAGGCCGGGGCAGCGGGTGGTCAAGGGGCAGGTGTTGGCCGACGGACCCAACACCGACCACGGCGAAATTGCTCTGGGACGCAACGTCCTCGTCGCCTTCATGCCGTGGCGCGGGTACAACTACGAAGACGCCATTGTGGTGTCCGAGAAGCTGGTCAAGGACGACTTCTTCACGTCGGTACACATCGAAGAGCTGGAGGTTTCCGCCCGCGACACCAAGCTCGGGCCGGAGGAGATTACCCGCGACATTCCCAACGTTTCGGAGGGGGCGCTGCGCGACCTCGACGAGGCGGGCATCGTGCGCATCGGCGCCCACGTACGCCCCGGCTCGATCCTGGTGGGGAAGGTTACCCCCAAGGGGGAGACCCAGCTCACCCCCGAGGAAAAGCTGCTGCGCGCCATCTTCGGTGAGAAGGCGGGGGACGTGCGCGATGCGTCGCTGAAGTGCCCGCCGGGCATTTCGGGGGTGGTGGTGGGGGTGAAAATCTTCGCCCGCCGGGGTACAGAAAAGGACTCCCGCGCCCAGGCCATCGAGGAGGAGGAGATCGCCCGTATCCGCAAGAACTCCGAAGACGAAAAGCGCATCATTTTGGAGGAGCGCAATAAGAAGCTGGAGGAACTGCTGCACGGGGCCCACGTCACGGCAGATGTGGTTTCCTCGCGCAGCGGTGAGACGCTCGCCCGCAAGGGCGGGACGCTCACCGGCGCCGTGGTCAGCGAGCTCACGCGCGCCGAACTGCTGGCGCTGCCCTTGAAAGACGTGTCGGTGCGGGAGCGGGTGAAGCTGCTCATCAACCAGGCCGAATCACAGATCGATGTGCTGGAGAAGCTCAACAGCGAGAGGATCAACCTCCTCACCGCCGGGGACGAGTTGCCGCCGGGGGTGATCAAGCAGGTCAAGGTGTACGTCGCCATGAAGCGTAAGCTGCAAGTGGGCGACAAGATGGCCGGCCGACACGGCAACAAGGGGGTGATCTCGGTGGCGCTGCCGGAGGAAGACCTCCCCTTCCTGGAGGACGGCACCCCGGTGGAGATCGTCCTCAACCCGCTGGGCGTGCCTAGCCGCATGAACGTGGGTCAGATCCTGGAGACCCATCTGGGATGGGTAGGCAAGGTGACGGGCACCCGTTTCGCCACCCCGGTGTTCGATGGCGCCGGTGAGCAGCAGGTGCACGAGCTGCTGCGCCAGGCAGGCTTGCCCGAGGACGGCAAAACGGTGCTGCGGGACGGCGTAACCGGGGAGCCCTTCGAGCAGCGAGTCACCGTGGGGTACATCTACATGCTCAAGCTCTCGCACCTGGTGGACGACAAGATTCACGCCCGCTCCATCGGTCCCTACTCCCTCATCACGCAGCAGCCGCTGGGCGGCAAGGCGCAGTTCGGCGGGCAGCGGCTGGGCGAGATGGAGGTGTGGGCGCTGGAAGCGTACGGCGCCGCGTACACCTTGCAGGAGTTGCTCACTGTCAAATCGGACGATGTGGAGGGGCGCTCCCGGGTCTACGAGGCCATCGTCAAAGGCAAAGTGCCGGAGCCTCCCGGCCTGCCGGAATCGTTCAACGTGCTGGTACGGGAACTGCAGAGCCTGGGCCTGGACGTCGAGCTGGTCAAGCACGGAGAGTGAGAGGACGAGCATGAGTGGCTTACCTTTCGAACCTCGCGCCATTTTCGGCAAGCCAAAAGCGATTAACGATTTCGACGCCATTCGTGTGTCCCTGGCGTCACCCGAGAAGATCCGCTCCTGGTCCCACGGCGAGGTGACCAAGCCGGAGACCATCAACTATCGCACCTTTAAGCCTGAGCGGGACGGGCTTTTTTGCGCCCGCATCTTCGGGCCGGTCACCGATTGGGAGTGCCTGTGCGGGAAGTACAAGCGCATGAAGCACCGGGGCGTAGTGTGCGACAAGTGCGGGGTGGAAGTGACGCGCTCCAAGGTGCGGCGCGAGCGCATGGGGCACATCGAGCTGGCCGCTCCGGTGTCCCACGTGTGGTTCTTCAAGGGGTTGCCCAGCCGCATCGGACAGCTTCTCGACATGACCATGCGCGATTTGGAGCGTGTGCTGTACTTCGAGGCGTACGTGGTCATCGATGTCGGGGACACGGCGCTGGAGGAGAAGCAGGTGCTGTCGGAGGAGCAGTACCGGCAGTACCGCCAGGAGTACGGCGATTCCTTCGTAGCCCGCATGGGCGCCGAAGCGATCCAGGAACTGTTGCGCCGTATCGACCTGGACGAGCTGGCCGGCGAGCTGCGCTTGCTCATGCGCACCGAAACCTCGGTGGTGAAGCGGCAGAAGGCCGCCAAGCGGCTACGGGTGGTGGAGGCGTTCCGCAAGTCTGGCAACCGGCCCGAGTGGATGATCCTGGAAGTGATCCCGGTGATTCCGCCCGAGTTGCGTCCGCTGGTGCCGCTGGACGGTGGTCGCTTCGCCACCTCGGACCTCAACGATCTCTACCGCCGCGTCATCAATCGCAACAACCGCCTGCGCAAACTGCTGGAGCTGCGCGCGCCTGAGGTGATCGTGCGCAACGAAAAGCGCATGCTGCAGGAGGCAGTGGACGCCCTGTTTGACAACGGCCGCCGCGGCCGAGTCATCAAGGGATCCAACGGACGACCGCTGAAGTCACTGTCGGATGCCCTCAAGGGGAAGCAGGGGCGCTTCCGCCAAAACCTCTTAGGCAAGCGGGTGGACTACTCGGGTCGCTCGGTGATCGTGGTGGGCCCTGAGCTGCAGCTGCACCAGGCGGGTTTGCCCAAGGAGATGGCGCTGGAGCTGTTCAAACCTTTCATTTACCACGAGCTGGAAAAAAAGGGCCTGGTCAGCACGATCAAGATGGCGCGGGAGTTGGTGGAGCAGCGCACTCCTGAGGTATGGGACGCGCTGGAGACCGTGATCCGCGAGCATCCCATCCTGCTCAATCGCGCTCCCACCTTGCACCGTCTCGGGATTCAGGCGTTTGAGCCGATCCTCGTGGAGGGCAAGGCGATTCGCATCCACCCCCTGGTATGTGCCGCCTACAACGCTGACTTCGACGGCGACCAAATGGCGGTGCATGTGCCGCTGTCGCCCACCGCCCAGCTGGAGGCGCGGGTGCTGATGCTGGCTCCGGCCAACATTCTTTCTCCGGCCTCCGGTAAGCCGTTGGCCGTGCCCTCCCAAGACATGGTGCTGGGGTGCTACTATCTCACCTCGGCGCAGCCCGCCACCGGCAATCTCAGGGTGTTCGCCTCGCTGGACGAGGTGTTGCTCGCCCACGCCAACGGTCTCATCGCCACCCGCGAACCCATCGAGGTGATCTACACGGGCCAGCTCATGGACATGACCGTAGAAGCGGACCAGCAGGACATCCTGCACGCCGAGCCCCAGGCGGTCTCCAACTTCCACCTGGAAACCACCGCCGGCCGCGCCATCTTCAACGCCGCCCTGCCCCCCGAACTACCCTTCGTGAACGCGCAGCTCAAGAAGTCGGGGTTGCAGAGCCTGGTGTACTTCACCCACCTGCGCTACGGCCACGAGGTCACCGTGCGCTTGCTGGATGCCTTGAAGAACCTGGGGTTCACTTGGGCGACGCGGGCTGGCATCTCCATCGGAGCCGGCGACATGGTGGTGCCTCCCACCAAGGAGGAGCTCATCAATCGGGCGTTGGCCGAGGTGGAGGAGGTGGAGCGCCAGCGGGCCGCCGGGATTATCACCGCCGGCGAGCGCCATAACAAGATTGTCGACATCTGGCACCGCGTCACTGAAAAGGTTTCGGACGAGATGTTCCGGGAGATGCGGCGGCGCGCGGAGCTGTCCGGCGAGCCCAACCCCATCTTCATCATGGCCGATTCCGGGGCGCGCGGCTCCAAGGAGCAAGTGCGCCAATTGGCCGGGATGCGGGGCCTGATGTCCAAGCCGTCGGGCGAGATCATCGAGACGCCCATCACCGCCAACTTTCGGGAGGGGCTATCGGTGCTGCAGTACTTCATCTCCACCCATGGTGCGCGCAAGGGTCTGGCCGACACTGCCCTCAAGACGGCGGACTCCGGGTACCTCACCCGCCGTCTGGTGGATGTTGCCCAGGACCTCATCATTACGGAGGACGACTGCGGCACCGAGGACGGCATCTACGTCACCCCCATCACCGAGGGGGGCGAGGTGCTGGAAAAACTGCGCGACCGCCTGGTGGGACGGGTGGCGGCGGAGGATGTCCTCGATCCGGTGGAAAACTCGGTGATCTGCCGCGCCGGCGAAGAAATCACCGAAGAGGTCGCCGCCCTGATCGAGGATGCCGGGCACGAGCGAGTGAAGATTCGCTCCGTGCTCACCTGCGAGACGCAGCGCGGGGTTTGCCGCCTGTGCTACGGACGGATGCTGGCCAGTGGCCGGCTGGCCGACATTGGGACAGCGGTGGGGATTATCGCTGCGCAGTCCATCGGGGAGCCGGGCACGCAGCTCACCATGCGCACCTTCCACTACGGTGGTACGGCGACGCGGGCCACCGAGCAGTCGCGCCACGTGGCCGGTCGCTCCGGCAGCGTCAGGCTGTTCAACGTACAAGCGGTAACCAACACCGACGGCAATACCGTCGTGGTGTCCCGCAACGGCAAGGTGGCGATCGTCGATGACCGCGGGCGCGAGCGGGAGAGGTACAACCTGGTGTATGGCTCGACGTTGCTGGTCAGGGAGGGCGCCTTCGTCGAGCCCGGTTCGGTGCTGGCTGTGTGGGACCCGTTCACCTCGGCGGTGTTGACCACCGTGGAAGGGATCGTGGAGTTCTCCGACCTCACCGAGGGTGAGAACGTACGCGAGGAGGTGGACAAAATCACCGGCCACTCCCACAAGATCGTCATCGAACCCATCGGTGCTGACCGGCGCATCCCCACCATCCTGGTGCGCATGCCCGATGGCGGCGAGCGCAAGTACCAGCTGGCCATTGGCTCCCATTTGATGGTCAAAGAGGGGGATGCGGTGCGCCCCGGCGACGTGCTGGCCAAGATCCCGCGCGAGACCACCAAGACCAAGGACATCACCGGCGGTCTGCCCCGCGTGGTGGAGCTGTTCGAGGCCCGTCGGCCCAAGGATGCAGCGGTGGTCAGCGAGATCTCCGGCGTTGTCCACATCGGCGAAGCCTCGCGAGGCACCCGTAAGGTGGTGGTCGAGGGCAAGGAGGGCGTCACCCGGGAGTACACGATCCCGAAGTACGCCCACCTGGTGGTGCAGGACGGCGAGTGGGTGGCTACTGGGGAGCAGCTCACCGAGGGGCCGGTGGACCCCCACGACGTGATGGCGGTGCTGGGTGAGAAGGAGTTGCAGCGGTACCTGGTGGACAAGGTACAGGAGGTCTACCGCACCCAGGGGGTGTCCATCAACGACAAGCACATCGAGGTGATCGTGCGGCAAATGTGCCGCTTCGTGAAGGTCACCGAACCTGGGGATACCGAGTTCCTGCTCGATGAGCAGGTGCCTCGCTACCGCGTGCTGGAGGAGAACCAGCGAATCGAGGCGCTGGGAGGGCAGCCGGCGCGTTTCGCGCCCGTATTGCTGGGTATCACCAAGGCCGCCCTGGCCACCGAGTCGTTCGTGTCCGCCGCGTCCTTCCAGGAGACGACGCGAGTGCTCACTGAGGCGGCGGTGTCGGGCCGCATCGATCACCTGCACGGGTTGAAGGAGAACGTGATCGTGGGGCGCCTCATCCCAGCCGGAACGGGCGTGAAGCAGTACCATCACTTCTCGGTGGATCCGGTACCGGCAAGCGAGATGGAACCGGAGGAGGCCGAGGACGAGGTCGAGACGCCCCGGACCTACATTTCCGATCCGCTGTCGGCCCTGATGGCCGGACGAGATGGCAGTTGACACGCGGCTTTGCGTGCACTAGACTCTGCGGGCTTTGCTGGCCGCAAGGCCGCGGGCACCAGAGGAGACATCGCAACGGCGTGAAGCCGTCCCCGCCTGGGTGTCGGGGCACGCCAGCGGTGCCGATCTTGTAGAGGAGAGGAAGCGATGCCGACAATCGCCCAACTGGTCCGCCTCGGACGCGCGGCTCAGGTCGCCAAGACCAAGAGTCCGGCACTGAAGGCCTGCCCGCAGCGCCGGGGTGTATGCACGCGCGTGTACACGACCACCCCAAAGAAACCCAACTCGGCGTTGCGCAAGGTGGCGCGCGTGCGCCTTACCAACGGCATCGAGGTGACGACGTACATCCCGGGCGAGGGGCACAACCTGCAGGAGCACTCGGTAGTGATGATCCGGGGCGGCCGCGTTAAGGATCTCCCCGGTGTGCGTTACCACGTTATTCGCGGTACCTTGGATGCCCAGGGGGTCGCAGGCCGCAACCAGGGCCGGTCGAAGTACGGCACCAAGCGCCAGAAGCAGCAGGCCGGCAAGGCGGCGGGGAGGTAGGGCGTCATGCCACGTCGTCGAGTCGTTACCAAGCGCGAAGTGCTCCCCGATCCGGTGTACAACTCGCAACTGGTCACTCGCTTTATCAATTCGCTCATGAAGCGCGGCAAGAAGACCGTCGCCGAGCAGATCTTCTACGGCGCCCTGGAGATCATTCAGGAGAAGACCAAAGATGACCCGCTCAAGCTGTTCAAGCGCGCCGTGGAGAATGTCAAACCGCAGGTGGAGGTGAAGTCCCGGCGGGTGGGGGGGTCCACCTATCAGGTACCGGTGGAGGTGTCACCGAACCGGCAACTGTCGCTGTCCATCCGCTGGCTAGTGGAGTACTCCCGTGCCCGCGGCGAGCGCTCCATGCGCGAGAAGCTGGCCGGCGAGTTTCTGGACGCCGCCAATAACCGTGGTGGTGCGATGAAGAAGAAGGACGATACCCACCGCATGGCGGAGGCCAACAAGGCGTTTTCCCACTACCGCTGGTAAGGCGGTGTGCAAGCTCCCGTCGCGCTGTGACGGGCGTGGTGGTAGTAGTTCGAGTCGGTCGAAAGGCTGTGGCAAGAAAGGTTCTTTGACAAGATGCCCCGTTTGGTACCCCTAGAGAGGACGCGCAATATCGGCATCATGGCCCACATCGATGCCGGTAAGACGACGACTACCGAGCGCATCCTTTACTACACGGGCGTGAACTACAAGATGGGTGAGGTTCACGAGGGTACCGCCACCATGGACTGGATGGAGCAGGAGCAGGAGCGGGGCATCACCATCACCTCGGCTGCCACCACGTGCTTCTGGCGAGGTTCCCAGGGGCAGTTCGAGGAACACCGCATCAATATCATCGACACTCCTGGCCACGTGGATTTCACCGCCGAAGTGGAGCGCTCTCTGCGTGTGTTGGACGGCGCCATTGCGGTGTTCGACGCGGTCAGTGGCGTGGAGCCGCAGTCGGAGACGGTGTGGCGGCAGGCCGACCGCTACCGCGTGCCGCGCATCGCCTTCGTCAACAAGATGGATCGTATCGGCGCCGATTTCTTCGGAACCATGGAGCAGATGCGCCGCAAGCTCAAGGCCAATCCGGTGGCGCTGCAGCTTCCCTTGGGGACAGAAGATTCATTTCGCGGCGTCATCGATCTCATCGAGGGGTGTGCCTGGGAGTTCGCCGACAGCACCCAGGGGGCCGAGTTTACCCGCACCGAGATCCCGGAGCCGCTGCTGCCTGAGTATCAGATCTGGCGTGAGAAGTTGGTCGAGGCCGCGGCAGAGGGGAACGAAGACGTCCTGGAGCGTTATTTGGCGGGCGAAACGATACCTCCCCAGCAGCTGCGGGCCAGCCTCCGCCAGCAGTCGCTGGAGCGGCGGCTGGTACCCGTGCTGTGCGGCTCTGCGTTTCGAAACAAGGGTGTGCAGCAGCTGCTGGACGCCGTGGTCGACTACTTGCCCTCACCGCTGGATATCCCTCCCATCGAGGGGCACTTGCCTTCGGGTGAAACCGGAACCCGCGCCGCCGCCGATGACGCCCCCTTCGCGGCGCTGGTGTTCAAGATCATGACCGATCCCTTCGTCGGCCAGCTGACCTTCCTGCGCGTGTACTCCGGGAGGATCGCCACCGGCGATCAGGTGCTCAACTCCCGCACCGGTCACAGTGAGCGCGTCGGGCGTCTCTTAAAGATGCACGCCAACAAGCGCGAGGAGATTAAAGAGGTATTCGCTGGCGACATTGCAGCGGCGGTGGGTCTGCGCAACGTCATCACTGGCGACACGGTGTGCGACCCCAAAAACCCCATTGTGCTGGAGGCGATGCAGTTTCCAGCCCCAGTTATCGACGTCGCCATCGAACCTAAGAGCAAGGCGGACCAGGACAAGCTGGGCTCGGCGCTGGCCAAGCTGGCGCAGGAGGACCCCACCTTCAAGGTGCACCAGGACCCGGAGACGGGGCAAACCATCATCTCGGGGATGGGCGAGCTGCACCTGGAGATCATCGTCGACCGGCTGGTGCGCGAGTTCAAAGTGCAGGCGGCGGTGGGGCGCCCGCAGGTATCGTACCGGGAGACGCTGCGCGGCGAGGCGGAGGGCGAAGGTCGTTTCGTGCGGCAGACCGGCGGCCGTGGCCAGTACGGCCATGTCAAGATCCGCATCTGGCCCCTCGATGATGGCCGCGACTACGACTTCAAAAGCGAGATCGTCGGCGGCGTTATCCCGCGGGAGTTCATCAAGCCGGTGGATGAGGGCATCCGCGAGGCGATGCAGCGCGGTGTACTGGCTGGCTTCCCCATCATTGGCGTGGGGGTCGCCCTGTACGACGGTTCCTACCACGAGGTGGACTCCTCCGAAATTGCCTTCAAGGTGGCCGGCTCGCTGGCTTTCCAGGACGCCGCCAAGCGCGCCAAGCCGGTGCTGTTGGAGCCGGTTATGGAGGTGGAAGTGGTGACGCCCGAAGAGTACATGGGCGACGTGATCGGCGACCTCAACGCGCGCCGCGGCAAGATCACCCACATGGAACGGCGCGGGGGGGCGCAGGTGATCTCCGCCTACGTTCCCCTTGCCGCCATGTTCGGCTATGCTACGCAGCTCCGCTCCCTGTCCCAGGGGCGGGCGACGTACACGATGCAGTTTGACCACTACGACGAGGTGCCTAAGAACATCGCCGATGAGGTGATCTCCCGGGCCAAGGGCCTCATCTAGCAGGAGGATCTTGAAATGGCCAAGCAGAAGTTTGATCGGACGAAGCCGCACGTGAACGTGGGGACGATTGGGCACGTGGACCATGGCAAGACGACGTTGACGGCGGCGATTACGAAGGTGATGTCGATGAAGGGCTTGGCTGAGTTCAAGTCCTATGACGAGGTGGCGAAGGCGTCCATAGCGCAGGGGCGGCGGAACGAGATGAAGATTTTGACCATAGCCACGTCGCACGTGGAGTACCAGACGCCGAACCGGCACTATGCGCACGTGGACTGTCCTGGGCACGCCGACTACGTGAAGAACATGATCACGGGGGCGGCGCAGATGGACGGTGCGATTTTGGTGGTGTCGGCGGAGGATGGGCCGATGCCGCAGACGCGGGAGCACATTTTGCTGGCGCGGCAGGTTGGGGTGCCGTACATCGTGGTGTTTTTGAACAAGGTGGACAAGGTTGAGGATCCGGAGTTGTTGGACCTGGTGGAGTTGGAAGTGCGGGAGTTGTTGTCGCAGTATGACTTTCCTGGGGACGAGGTGCCGGTGGTGCGGGGGTCGGCGCTGAAGGCTGGGGCGGTGACGGACGTGGCTGATCCGGCGGCGGCGTGTATTTTGGAGTTGATGGAGGCGTTGGACACGTACGTACCGGAGCCGGTGCGGGATGTGGACAAGCCGTTTTTGATGCCGATTGAGGACGTGTTTTCGATTTCTGGGCGGGGGACGGTGGTGACTGGGCGGGTGGAGCGAGGGGTGGTGAAGGTAGGGGAAGAGGTGGAGATTGTTGGGTTTCGGCCGACCTTCAAGCGGGTGGTGACGGGGGTGGAGATGTTTCGCAAGCTGCTGGACCAGGGGCAGGCCGGGGACAACATTGGGTTGTTGCTGCGGGGCACGGAGAAGTCGGAGGTGGAGCGTGGGCAGGTGGTGGCGAAGCCTGGGACGATCAAGCCGCACACCAAGTTCAAGGGTGAGGTGTACGTGTTGAGCAAGGAAGAGGGTGGGCGGCACACGCCGTTTTTCTCCAACTATCGGCCGCAGTTTTACTTCCGGACGACGGATGTGACCGGGTCGGTGAAGCTGCCGGAGGGGGTGGAGATGGTGATGCCTGGGGACAACGTGTCGATCACGGTGGAGCTGATCACCCCCATCGCCATGGAGAAGGGGCTGCGCTTCGCCATCCGCGAAGGCGGCCGCACCGTCGGCGCCGGCACCATCACCGAAATCGTCGAGTAGGAGAGGCCATGGTCAAGGACAAGATCCGGATCCGGCTCAAGGCGTACGATTTCCGGCTTCTCGACCAGTCGACAGCGGAGATCGTCGATACGGCGAAGCGGACCGGGGCCAACGTCTCGGGCCCCATCCCCTTGCCCACACAGATTCAGCGCTTCACCGTTCTGCGATCTCCCCACGTGGACAAGAAGTCCAGGGAGCAGTTCGAGATTCGTACGCATAAGCGCCTGCTGGACATTCTCGATCCGACGCAGCAGACGGTGGATGCCCTCATGAAACTGGAGCTACCCGCCGGTGTGGACGTCGAGATCAAGGCGTACGGAAAGAAGTGAGGTTGCCATGGTGAAGGGACTTTTGGGCAGAAAGATCGGGATGACCCAGGTCTTCGATGGGTCGGGGGGTATGGTTCCGGTCACCGTGGTGCAGGCTGGGCCATGCATCGTACTGCGCCGCCGTACCAGCGAGCGCCACGGCTACGAGGCAGCGCAGCTGGCCTTCGTGGAGGGCAAGCCGCCCCGCAACGTGTCCAAGCCGGTGGCCGGGCAATTCAAGGAGGCGGGTGTACCACCCGCGCGGGTGGTGGCGGAGGTGCCGGTGGGCGAGGGGTGCGAGGCCAAGCCTGGGGACACCGTCCTGTGCGACATCTTCAGCGCCGACGAAGAAATCCGTGTGGTGGGCACCTCCAAGGGCAAGGGGTTCCAAGGGGCCGTGAAGCGACACCATTTTAAGGGCGGCGAGGCTAGCCACGGCTCCATGTTCCACCGCGCGCCGGGGGGTATCGGCGCCTCGGCGTACCCCTCGCGGGTCTTCCCCGGCACGCGCATGGCTGGGCGGATGGGGGGCGACCGGGTGACGCTGAAGCGGGTCAAGGTGGTCAAGGTGGACGTGGATCGCAATCTGGTGTACCTCAAGGGAGCCGTCCCCGGCGGACGTAACGCCCTGGTGCGGCTCGTCAAGCGGTGAGGGGGCGGACCATGAAGGTCGAGGTACGAAACTGGCAGAACGAGGTGGTGGGGGAAGTCGACCTGCCGGAGGAAGTGTTCGCCTATCCGCGCCGCCCCCATCTGATCTGGGAGGCGGTGAAGGCGCATCTCGCCGGCCTGCGGCGGGGCACCCACGCCACCAAGACGCGCAGCCTGGTCTCCGGTGGCGGCAAGAAGCCCTGGAAGCAAAAGGGCACGGGCCGCGCCCGCCACGGCTCCACCCGTTCGCCACTGTGGCGTCACGGAGCCACCACCTTCGGGCCGCAACCCCGCGATTACTCCATGAAGTTGAACGTGAAGGCCAAGAAGGGGGCGTTGAAGTCGGCCCTCTCCCAGCGGCTGCGGGAGGGTCGCTTGGTGGTGTTGGACACCCTCGAGGTGGACTCCCACCGCACCAAGGAGCTGGGCGCCCGACTGGCGGCGCTGGGGCTGGCGGGGTCGAAGGTGCTGTTTGTGGATTCCAACGATAACCTCAACTTGCTCCTCGCCTCCCGCAACCGCCCTGAGCTGGCGACGGCGGATGCCCTTCACCTGCAGGTGTACGACGTGCTCAACCACGCCACGGTGGTGTTCTCTCGCCGGGCGCTGTCGCAGGTAGCGGAGGTGCTGCAGTCATGAAAGATCCTCGCGACGTCATCGTGCGCCCTATCGTCACCGAGAAGACGGCCGACCAGAAGGAGGCCACCAACACGGTGTGTTTCCAGGTCGCCCGCAACGCCAACAAGATCGAGATCGCCCGGGCGGTGCAGAGCCTCTTTGGGGTCAAGGTGGTCGATGTGCGGGTGGTGTCCATGCACGGCAAGCTCCGTCGCTTTGGGCGCCACTTCGGGTTCCGCCCGAACTGGCGCAAGGCCTACGTACGCCTGGCCGCCGGCGAGAAGACCATCGAGTTCTTCGACCAGGTGTAAGGGGGGCGGGGCAATGGCACTCAAGTCGTTCAGGCCCACATCGCCGGGTCGGCGGTTCATGACCCGGCTGGACTTTGCGGAGATCACCAAAACGACGCCCGAGAAGTCTCTGACCCGCGGGTACTCCAAGAGCGGTGGCCGCAACAACGAGGGGCACGAGACGTCGCGTTTTCGCGGCGGTGGCCACAAGCGCCGCTACCGTATCATTGATTTCCGGCGGGACAAGCGCGACGTGCCGGCGAAGGTGGCGGCCATCGAGTACGACCCCAACCGCTCGGCGCGCATCGCCCTGCTCCACTACGCGGACGGCGAGAAACGCTACATCCTGGCGCCCGTCGGGTTGGCCGTCGGGCAGCAGGTGCTAGCTGCCGAGAAAGCCGACATCATGCCGGGTAACGCTTTGCCGCTGGCCAACATCCCCACCGGCGCCACGGTGCACAACATCGAGCTCAAGCCCGGCAAGGGCGGCCAGATGGTGCGTTCCGCCGGCACCGGCGCCCAGCTCATGGCCAAGGAGGGGAAGTACGTCACCGTGCGCCTACCCTCGGGGGAGATGCGGATGGTGCTGGCCACCTGTTGGGCGACCATTGGCCAGGTGGGCAACGTCGACCACTCCAACGTGACCATTGGCAAGGCCGGCCGCACGCGCTGGCTGGGGCGACGGCCGCACGTGCGCGGCACGGCCATGAACCCGGTGGATCACCCCCACGGCGGCGGTGAAGGCAAGACCAAGGGCGGGCGCCATCCGGTAACCCCCTGGGGACAGCCAACCAAGGGTTTCAAGACGCGCAAAAACAAGCGCACGCAGCGGTTCATCGTGAAGCGGCGAAAGTAGGGAGGCTCGAGAAATGGCTCGATCGGTTCGCAAGGGACCGTTCATCGATCGACACTTGCTGCAGAAGGTGGAGCAGCTCAACCAGTCGCGCGAGCGCCGGGTGGTCAAGACGTGGTCGCGCCGTTCCACCATCATCCCCGAGATGGTCGGCCACACCATTGCCGTGCACAACGGGCAGAAGTTTGTGCCGGTGTTCATCTCGGAAAACATGGTGGGACACAAGCTGGGGGAGTTCGCCCTCACCCGCACCTTCCGCGGCCACTCCGGCGCCAAGAAGGAAAAGGGCGCCCGTCACTAAGGGGGGATGATGAAGGCTCAAGCTCGGCTTCGCTTTTACCGAGGATCGCCGCAGAAGGTGCGGCTGGTGGCCGACTTGGTGCGCGGCGTCGGGGTGACCAGCGCGCTTACTCGCTTGAAGCTGACGCACAAGCGGTGCGCGCGGGACGTGGAAAAGCTGGTGCGCTCGGCGATCGCCAATCTGGAGCAGCAGGCGCCGGGTATCGATATCGGCCGGTTGGTGGTGCGCACCATCACCGTGGATCCGGGCCCTAGCATCAAGCGCTTCCGGGCCGCGTCCATGGGGCGTGTGTTTCCGCGCCTGCACCGCACCTGCCACGTCACCGTCGAGGTGGGGGAGCGCCAGGAGTCGGGGAGGGTTTGATGGGTCAGAAGACGCACCCGTACGGATTTCGCCTGGGTTATAACAAGACCTGGCGCTCGCGCTGGTACGCCGACAAGGAGTACGCCGAGCTGCTGCACGCCGATCTGCGGTTGCGCAAAAACCTCAAAGACCGGCTGGGACATGCCGGTGTGTCGGAGATCGACATCGAGCGCACCGCCAACAAGATTCGCGTCAATATTTTGTCCGCCCGCCCCGGGATCATCATTGGGCGCAAGGGCGCCGAGGTGGACAAGCTGGGCGCGGAGCTGCGGGCCGCCTACGGGCAGGATATCCACATCAACATTCAGGAAATCCAGCGCCCCGAGATCGAAGCGCAGTTGATCGCCGAGTCCATCGCCTCCCAGCTGGTGCGGCGGGTGACCTTCCGCCGCGCCATGCGGCGTGCGCTGGAGAACGCCTTGCGGTTTGGCGCCCAAGGTGTCAAGATTCGCTGCGCGGGCCGGCTTAATGGCGCCGAGATCGCCCGCGCGGAGTGGTATCAGGAGGGGCGGCTCCCGCTCCACACCCTCAAGGCGAACATCGAGTACGGTTTCGCCGAGGCGTTCACAACCTACGGGGTGATCGGCGTCAAGGTGTGGGTGTACAAGGGCGAGCTCCACCGCTCCAAGGCCAACTGGCGGACGCTGTAGGGCGATGGTGACGACGAGGAACGAGGTGTCGTTATGTTGATGCCGAAAAAGGTCAAGTTCCGTAAGCAACAGCGCGGTCGCCGGCGGGGCGTGGCGACGCGCGGCGGGGAGTTGGCGTTCGGGGATTTCGGCTTGCAGGCCCTGGAACCGGGGTGGATCACCGCCCGGCAGATCGAGGCGGCCCGTATCGCCATGACCCGGCACGTCAAGCGCGGTGGCAAGATCTGGATTCGCCTGTTCCCCGACAAGCCGACCACCAAGAAACCGGCCGAGACGCGCATGGGTAAGGGGAAGGGGGCACCGGAGGAGTGGGTGTGTGTGGTCAAGCCGGCGCGCATCCTCTATGAGATGGAAGGGGTTCCGGAGGAGACCGCGCGGGAGGCGATGCGCTTGGCGTCCCACAAGTTGCCCATCCGCACGCGCTTTGTGATCCGGGGGCAGGTACGATGAAGACCAAAGAGATTCGCGACAAGTCCATTGAGGAGCTCAGGCGTACCGCGGAAGACCTGCGCGAGCAGCTGTTCAAGCTTCGCTTTCAGAAGGCTACCGGCCAGATTGAAAACCCGGTGAAGATCCGAATGGTGCGGAAGGACATCGCCCGGGTGGAGACGATCCTCGCCGAGCGTTTGAGGGAGGCGCAGTGAGTTCCATGGAAGCCACGACCAAGGCCCGCAAGGTAAGCAAGGTTGGCACCGTGACCTCCACCTCCATGGAGAAGACCGTGGTGGTGAAGGTGGACACCCTCGTCATGCACCCCCTCTACCACCGCTTCGTGCGCCAGTCCCGCAAGTTCATGGCCCACGACGAGAACAACCAGTGCGGTGTGGGTGACAAAGTGCAGATCGTCGAATGCCGTCCGCTGTCGCGCCGCAAGCGCTGGCGGGTGCAACGCATCATTGAGCGGGCCGTGTGAGGGGGATGCCATGATCCAGATGCAAACCATGCTCACGGTGGCGGATAACTCGGGCGCCAAGAAGATCATGGCGATCCGCCAGCTGGGCGGTTCGACCGCCGGACGGTACGCCCGCATCGGCGACGTAGTCGTCTGCGCCGTCAAGGAAGCGGCACCCGACTCGGACATCAAGAAAGGGTCGGTGGTGAAGGCAGTGATCGTGCGCACGCGGCGGCCTCAGCGCCGGCGTGACGGTTCGTATATACGCTTCGATGACAATGCCGCCGTGCTCATTAACGCGCAGCGCGAGCCGCTGGGCACCCGTGTCTTTGGTCCGGTGGCGCGGGAGCTGCGCGAACGACGGTTTATGAAAATCGTTTCGCTGGCTCCCGAAGTGCTGTGAGGGAACGATGCGGGGTGAGGGCTGAGGATGAAGGTGGAGGCGCCAGATGCCAGGCCGTCTGAAGATTAAAAAGGGTGACACGGTGGAGGTCATTGCCGGCAAGGACAAGGGCAAGCGGGGTAAAGTCCTGCGCGTCGACGTCGCGAGCAAGCGGGTGGTGGTCGAGCGCGTGGCCTTCATCAAGCGCCACACCAAGCCGAACCCGCGCCAAAACGTAAAAGGGGGGATCGTCGAGCGGGAGGCTCCTATCCCCATGGCCAATGTGATGCTCGTGTCGCCTGACTCCGGGAAGGTGACGCGCGTTGGCTTCAAGACCCTCGAGGATGGCCGCAAGGTCCGCTTTGCCAAGGCCGACGGCGCCATTCTCGATCAGTAAAGCGAGGGGTAAGATGGCGCGCTTGCAGGACAGGTACAACAATGAGGTGGCCCCCAAGCTCCGGCGCGAGTTTGGCATCACCAACGTCATGGCTGTGCCGCGCATCGTCAAGGTGGTGTGCAACATCGGCATTGGTGAGGCGGCGCGGAACGCCAAACTCCTGGACCAGGCGGTGGATGAACTGGCCGCCATTACCGGGCAAAAGCCGGTCATCCGCCGGGCTCGTAAGTCCATCGCCCAATTCAAACTGCGCGAGGGCATGCAGATCGGTTGCTCGGTGACGCTGCGGCGGGAGCGGATGTACGAATTCCTGGATCGGTTGATCAACATCGCTTTGCCCCGGGTGCGCGACTTTCGCGGTCTGGCCCCCAAGGGGTTCGATGGGCGCGGCAATTACACCTTGGGGATCAAGGATCACCTCATCTTCCCCGAGGTGGACTACACCAAGGTGGAGCACCCCAAAGGGATGAACGTCACCGTGGTGACCACCGCCCGCACCGACGATCAGGCCCGCTTCCTGCTGCAGGAGATGGGCTTCCCGTTTACGAAGTGAGGAGGACGTCGTGGCTCGTACGTGTCTGATTGCTAAGTCTCAGCGCACCCCGAAGTTCAAAGTGCGCCAGCGCAACCGCTGCCGAGTCTGCGGGCGTCCTCGCGGCTTTATGCGCAAGTTCCAGCTGTGCCGCGTGTGCTTCCGCAAGCTGGCGCTGGAGGGGTACCTTCCGGGCGTCGTCAAGGCCAGTTGGTAGGGGGTGCGCGATGACCATGACTGATCCCATCGCTGACTACTTGACCCGCGTGCGCAACTCGCTGGCCGCCGGCAAGGATCGCTGCGACGTGCCCGCCTCGCGGATCAAGCTGGAGCTCTCCAAGATTTTGCAGGAAGAAGGGTTCATCCGGAGCTTCAAGGTGTTGGACGAGGGCCCGCAGCCGACCCTGCGCGTGTACCTGCGTTACTCCCCCGAGGGGGAGCCGGCGATCCACGGGCTGGAGCGGGTTTCCAAGCCGGGTCGTCGGGTGTACCGTAAGGTGGACCAGCTGCCCAAAGTTCGTGGGGGCATCGGCGTGGCGGTGGTGTCCACCTCGAAGGGACTCATGACCGACGCCAAGGCGCGGGAGATGCGCCTCGGCGGCGAGGTCGTGTGTCACATCTGGTAGGGGGTGAGACGATGTCGCGAATCGGTAAGAACCCCATCCCCATCCCACCCGGTGTGCAGGTACATGTGGGCAACGGCGTCGTCCAGGTGAAGGGGGCCAAGGGCTCGATCCTGCAGCCAATCCCCCAGGGCATTGAGGTGACCGTCCAGGAGCACACGGTGCAGGTGAAGAGGTCCAGCGACGAAGGTCGCTTTCGCGCTCTGCATGGCCTCACCCGCGCCCTGCTCGCCAACGCGGTGACCGGGGTGTCGGTTGGCTTCAAGCGGGAGCTGGACATCGTCGGCGTCGGCTACAAGGCTGAGGCTAGGGGGCCACAGGAGTTGGCGTTGAGCCTGGGGTACTCCCACGTGGTGTTGTACCGCGCCCCCCAGGGCGTAACCCTTGCCTACGACGGTAAAGCCAACCGCGTCACCGTGGAGGGTATCGACAAGCAAAAGGTGGGGCAGGTGGCAGCCGAAATTCGCGCCCTGCGGCCACCCGACCCGTACAAGGGTAAGGGCGTTCGCTACACCGGTGAAGCTCTCAAACTCAAGGCCGGCAAGACTGGAGCGAAGTAAGTATGGGCAGGACCACCGATCGCAAGCAACGCAGGCAACGCATCCGCTACCGCATCCGCAAGGTGGTGAGCGGCACCGCGGAGCGTCCCCGCTTGACCGTGTTTCGCTCCCTGCGCAACGTGTACGCGCAGATGATCGACGACACCCGGGGGGTGACCTTGGTGTCCGCCTCCACGCGGGAGCCGGCGCTACGTCAAGGCCTTTCCCATGGCGGTAATCGGGCGGCGGGCAAAGTGGTGGGCCAGGCCATCGCCGAGCGTGCCCAGGCTAAGGGAATCTTGGCCTGCGTGTTCGATCGCGGCGGCTTCCGCTACCACGGGGTGGTCAAAGAGGTGGCTGAGGCGGCCCGGGCGGCCGGTCTGAAGCTATGAGAGGGGCAGTGGACATGAGCGAGCGCGAAGGGCAATTCGTCGATCACGTGGTGAGCATCAACCGCGTCGCCAAGGTGGTGAAGGGGGGCAAGAACTTCTCCTTTTCCGCCCTGGTGGTGGTGGGTGACGGTGCCGGCAGGGTGGGCTTCGGTACCGGCAAAGCGCGCGAGGTGCCGCAAGCGATTCGCAAAGGTACCGAAGCCGCCAAACGCGCCATGGTCAGCGTGCACCGGGAGGGCTCGACCATCCCCCACGAAGTGGTGGGGCGTTTTGGGGCCGGCCGCGTGCTTCTACGCCCGGCGTCTCCGGGCACCGGCGTGATCGCCGGCGGGGCGGTGCGAGCCATTATGGAAGCGGCCGGCATCGGCGACATCCTCACCAAGTGCATCGGCAGCACCAACCCCCACAACGTGGTACGCGCCACCTTTGCAGCGCTGGGCGAGCTGACGACGCGGCAGGCGGCGGCGGCACTGCGCCAGCCCACCGACGGTGCCGAGGTGGTCGACGACGGCGAACAGCTGAGCGGTCCCCTTCCGGAGGTGGAGGTATGAGCCCCCGTACCAAGCGTCAGAGCGCCCCCGCCAAGATGTTGCGCATCACCCAGACCCGCAGCCGGATCGGTAACCAGGAGCGGGTGGTGAAGGTGCTGACCCGTGGGTTGGGACTGGGCCGCATCGGGTCCAGTGTGGTCCTGCCAGACAACGGCTACACCCGCGGCATGATCCTGCGCGTCGCGCACATGGTGCGTGTGGAAGAGGTCGGCGGTACCACCGCCGAGTAGGTTGGCCTGAGGGAGGAGCGATGGAACTGCACACGCTGACGCCGCACAAGGGCGCCCGCAAGGATCGCAAGCGGGTGGGTCGCGGCCCTGGCTCGGGCCACGGCAAGACGGCGGGCCGCGGACACAAAGGGGCGGGTTCCCGCTCGGGTACTAAGCAGCGCCGCAACTTCGAGGGCGGCCAGATGCCGCTCGTGCGCCGCCTTCCCAAGCGCGGGTTTACCAACGCCTTCCGAGTAGAGATGGCGATCGTCAACGTCGGGCAGCTGGAGCGGTTCCCTGCCGGTGCCGAGGTGACGCCCGAGCTGCTGCGCGCCGAGGGCTTGGTTAAAGCCCTCAAGGGCGGCGTGAAAATCCTCGCCAAGGGGACGCTGGCCCATAAGCTGACCGTCAAGGCGCACGCCTTCTCGGCCAAGGCGCGCGAGGTCATCGAGGCGGCCGGCGGCAGCTGCGAGGTCATCGAAGCATGATCGAGAGCCTGCGCAACATATTCGCCATCCCGGACTTGCGCAAGCGGGTCCTGTTCACCTTCGGTGTGCTGGCGGTCTACCGCCTGGGGGCGTTCATCCCCACCCCCGGCGTCGATCCGGTGGCGCTGGAGGAGTTCTACCAGCAGGCCCGTGGCACCATCCTGGGGATCATGAATCTGTTCTCCGGTGGTGCGCTGGAGCGCATGACCATCTTCGCCCTCGGCATCATGCCTTACATTTCGGCCTCCATCATCTTGCAGCTGTTGACGGTGGTGTGGCCGTACCTCGAGAAGCTTTCCAAGGAGGGCGACCTCGGCCGCAAAAAGATCACCCAGTACACGCGCTACGGCACGGTGGTGCTGTCGGTAATCCAGGCGATGGGCATCTCGTTCTTCCTGGAGCAGACGTCAGCGCCGGGCGGGGCGCCGCTGGTGCCGAGCCCCGGGTGGGGGTTCCGCTTCCTTACCGTGTTGTCGCTCACCACCGGTACCGCTTTCGTCATGTGGCTCGGCGAGCAGATCACCGAGCGCGGCGTCGGCAACGGCATTTCGCTGATCATCTTCGCCGGCATCGTGGTCGGCCTGCCGCAGGCCATCATCAACACCATTGAAGATTTGCGCACCGGTAGCATGTCCATCATCGTGGCCGTGCTGTTCGTGGTGTTTGCGCTCCTGGTGGTGGCGGCGATCGTGCTCATGGAGCGGGCGCAGCGCCGCATCCCGGTGCAGTACGCCAAGCGCGTGGTGGGCCGGCGCATGTACGGTGGCCAGAGCACCTACCTGCCGCTGCGCCTCAACACCGGCGGTGTCATCCCGGTGATCTTCGCGGCCTCCATCATGTCCTTTCCGCAGACCCTGGGCACCATGATGGATAACCCGGTCACCCGCTACCTCACCCGCGTGCTGGCCTGGGGCGAACCGCTGTACAACCTGGTCTACATCGTTTCCATCATCTTCTTCTGTTACTTCTACACCTCGATCATCTTCAACCCCCAGGACACCGCCGAGAACATGCGTAAGTACGGTGGTTTCATCCCCGGCATCCGCCCGGGACAGCGCACCGCCGATTACATCGACACTGTGCTCACCCGCATTACGCTGGTGGGCGCGGTGTATCTCGCCCTGGTGGCGATCCTGCCCGAAATCTTGATTGCCGGTTTCAAGGTGGGCACCATCCCGTTCATCGGCCCGACCCTGGACGCGTTGCTGCCGCGCTGGTTCACCGAGGGCCTGGGCGTGAAGTTCTTCTTCGGTGGGACCTCCCTGCTCATCGTCGTGGGTGTGGCCATGGACACGGTGCAGCAGATCGAGGCGCAAATGGTGATGCGTCACTACGACGGTTTCGTCAAGGGTCGCCGCATCCGCGGCCGGAGGGGGTGAGGCCATGAGGGTTTCTCGATCTGTGGACGTGGTGTTGCTGGGGCCGCCCGGCGGCGGCAAGGGAACCCAGGCGAAGCGGCTGACGGCGGCGTTTGAGCTGCTCCACCTGTCCACCGGTGATCTGCTGCGCGACGAGGTGAAGCGGGCCACGCCTCTGGGCTTGGAGGCCCAGGGGTTCATGCAGCGCGGCGAGCTGGTACCCGACGAGTTGGTGGGGAAGATGCTGATGGGCCGGCTGCATGGGCAGCAGGTAGGCAGCGGTTGCGTCTTCGACGGGTACCCCCGCACCTTAGCGCAGGCCTCCCTGCTGGATGCCCTGCTCGCCGAGCTGGGACGGCGGGTCGATTTGGCGCTGTACATCAAGGTGCCCGACGACGAACTGCTCTCTCGCCTCACCGGGAGGCGCTCATGCCCGGCCTGCGGCGCGGTGTTCCACGTGGCCAACAACCCCCCCAAGCAGGAGGGGATCTGCGACCTGTGCGGTGGTGCTTTGATGCAGCGGGCCGACGATCGCGAAGAGGTCATTCGGGAAAGGCTGCGGGTTTATCACGAAAGCACCGCTCCCCTACTCGACCTCTATCGCTCCAGGGGAAACCTGGCCGAGGTCAATGGCGTCGGATCGCCCGACGCCATCTTTGAGAACGTGCGCGCTGCGATGGGGCGGCTGAAGCGGTGATGGTGCTGAAGTCTTCCGCCGAACTGGAGCTCATGCACGAGGCCAACGCCATCGTGTTGGGGACTCTCAAGGTGGTGGCGGAGGCTGCCAAGCCCGGGGTGTCGACGGCGCGGCTCGATGCCCTGGCGGAGGAGTACATTCGCAGCCATGGAGCGGCGCCGGCGTTCAAGGGGTACCGGGGGTTTCCGGCCACCCTGTGCACCTCGGTGAACGACGTGATCGTGCACGGCATCCCCTCGCCGCGCCAGCGGTTGGCCGAGGGTGACGTGTTGTCGGTGGATTGCGGCGTCGTCTGGAAGGGGTACTACGGCGATGCCGCGGTAACGGTGCCGGTGGGCGCGATCAGCGAGGAGGCCCGGGCGCTGCTGGAAGTGACCAGGGAGTGCTTGGAGCGGGCCGTGGCGCTGGCCCGGCCGGGCCGGCGGCTGTCCGATATCGGCGATGCCATCCAGAGTTACGCCGAGCGCCACGGTTACCAGGTGGTTCGGGAATTCGTCGGACACGGCATTGGCCGGGCGCTGCACGAAGATCCACAGGTGTATAATTTTGGTCCTCCCGGCCGCGGGCCGGAGTTGCGGCCCGGCTTAGTGCTGGCCATCGAGCCGATGATCAATCAGGGCGGGGCGGGAGTCATCATCGACGACGACGGCTGGACGGCGCGGACCGAAGACGGTAAGCTTTCCGCCCATTTCGAGTACTCAGTGGCCGTGACCCCCAACGGCCCCTGGGTGCTCGGCGTGGAGCGGGCGTAAGGAGCGGGAATGGCGAAAGAGGAGGCCATCGAAGTTATGGCCACCGTGGTGGAGAGCTTGCCCAACGCGGTGTTTCGCGTGGAGTTGGAGAACGGGCACGAGGTGCTGGCGCACATCTCGGGCAAGATGCGCAAGCACTTCATCCGCATTCTCCCGGGCGACAAGGTGCTGGTGGAGCTCTCGCCCTATGACCTGACGCGGGGTCGGATCGTCTACCGCTACAAGTGATGGGCGCGGCACGGCAAAAGGTTAGGGTGAAGGCAGGAAGGTAGAGCGTATGAAAGTTCGTTCCTCGGTTCGCAAGATCTGCGCCAAGTGCAAGATCGTCGTTCGCAGGGGGGTTGTCCGGGTGATCTGCGAGAACCCCAAGCACAAGCAGCGGCAGGGTTAGCAAGGAGGGCTTGAAACGTGGCACGCATCGCTGGCGTCGATCTACCTGCCAACAAGCGGGTGGAGATCGGTCTCACGTACATCTACGGTATTGGGCGCTCCTTGTCGGCGCAGATCCTCAAGCAGGCGAACGTCGATCTCGGCGTGAAGGTGAAGGATCTCTCGGAAGATGAGATTCGCCGCATCACCCGTACGCTGCAAGAGGGCGAATATCACGTCGAGGGTGATCTGCGCAAGGACGTCGCCATGAACATCAAGCGCCTCATGGAGATCGGGTCCTATCGCGGGATCCGGCACCGCCGCAGCCTGCCGGTTCGCGGCCAGCGCACCCACACCAACGCCCGCACCCGTAAGGGCCCCCGGCGCGCCACCGTGGCCAAGAAGAAGAAGGCCACCAAGAAGTAGCGAGGTACGAGCATGGCAAAGACCACCAAGGTTGCAAAAAAGAAGACGCGCCGGCGGGAGCGCAAGAACGTTCCCCACGCCACGGCGCACATTCAGGCGACGTTCAACAACACCATCGTCACCATTTGCGATGCCACCGGCGGGGCGCTGTGTTGGTCCTCGGCCGGGCGGATCGGCTACAAGGGGTCGCGCAAGGGAACCCCGTACGCCGCGCAGCTGGCGGCCCGCAACGCGGCGGAACAGGCCCAGGAGCATGGCGTGCGCTCCATCGACGTGGAGATCAAGGGCCCGGGGGCGGGCCGCGAGTCGGCGATCCGGGCACTGGCTGCAACGGGGTTGGAGATCAAGAGCATTAAGGACGTCACACCGATCCCGCACAACGGATGTCGTCCGCCTAAGCGGCGGCGGGTGTAAGGAGGGAGTATCGTGGCCAGGTATCACGAACCGGTGTGCCGGTTGTGCCGCCGTGAGGGGATGAAGTTGTTTCTTAAAGGGGAGCGCTGCTTCAAGGAGAAGTGTGCGGTGGAGCGCCGCTCCTACGCCCCGGGCCAGCACGGCAAGCGCCGCAACAAGATGCAGCCCTACGGCTTGCAGTTGCGCGAGAAGCAGAAGGTGCGGCGGGTTTACGGGGTGCTGGAGAAGCAGTTCCGGCGCTACTTTGCCGAGGCCGCCAGGCAGAAGGGTGTGACTGGCGACAACCTCCTGCGTCTGCTTGAGCTGCGTTTGGACAACGTGGTCTACTCGCTGGGTTTCGCCTCCTCCCGGGCGCAGGCGAGGCAACTGGTGCGGCACGGCCACGTGCTGGTGGACGGCCGTCGCGTCGACGTGCCTTCCTTCCAGGTGAGGCCGGGGATGGAGGTGGCGCTCAAGGAGGCGATGCGGTCCAACGTTTTCGTCCTCGAGGCCCTGGACACCGCCCAGGGGCGCGGCGTGCCGGCCTGGTTGGAACTGGACGCCGAGGGTTTCAGGGGTAAGGTTCTGGCCGAGCCGAAGCGCGAGGACATCCGCCTGCCCATCCAGGAGCAGCTCATCGTCGAGCTGTACTCGCGGTAAGGAGGTTGCACACCATGGCAGGTCTGGATCTGCACAAGCCGGCGTCAGTGGTTGTGGAAGGCGAGATCACCAACACCTTTGGGGCGTTCTCGGCGCAACCCTTCGAGCGCGGCTGGGGTGTCACCGTGGGCAACTCGTTGCGTCGCATCCTCCTCTCCTCCATCGAGGGGGCGGCGGTGGTGGCGGTACGTTTTGCCGGCGTGGCCCACGAATACGATTCCATTCCCGGCGTCATGGAGGACGTCACCGACCTCATCCTCAACCTCAAGCGGGTGCCGTTGCGGGTGCGCGGCCCCGAGGAGGTGCGCGCCACGCTGCGCGGCACCGGGCCGGGGGTGCTGACCTCTCGGGCCATCGACGGGGGATCGAGTCTGGAGGTGGTGGACCCGGATGTCTACCTCGCTACCATGTCGGAGGAAGGCCAGGTGGAGGCTGAACTGGTCATCCGCCGGGGGCGCGGCTACGTGCCCGCCGATGAGTTGGGCAGCGACCAGTTGGGGGTGGGCTTCATCGCGGTGGACGCCGCCTTCTCGCCGGTGCGCAAGGCCAACTTCAAGGTCGAATCGGCGCGCGTTGGTCAGGCCACCGACTACGAGAAGCTGGTGCTGGAGGTGTGGACCAACGGGGCGACATCCCCGCAGGTGGCGGTGGCCCAGGCGGCCAGGTTGCTGGCCGAGCATCTGCCCATCTTCAGCCGCTTGGAGGAGTCCGCGGCGGTGGTGGCGACGCCGCCGGCCGACGACAACCTCGACAAGGACATCGACGTTTTGGAGCTGGGAGGCCGCATCACCAACTTGCTGCGCAACGCCGGTGTGCACACTGTGCGCCAGCTGGTGACGCGCAGCGAGGATGAACTCACCGGTGCCCCCGGCTTCGGGAAGAAGGCGCTCAACGAGGTACGGGAGCGCTTGGAGGCCATGGGCCTGTCGCTGGGGATGCGTTTCGACCTGCCCAGGTAGGTGAGGTGGGAGGAAAACCATGAGACACAACGTGGCCGGCCGGAAGCTGGGAAGAACCACGGAGCACCGGCGCGCCCTCTTTCGCAACCAGTTGCGCTCGCTAATTCAGCACGAGCGGATCATCACCACCCTGCCCAAGGCCAAGGAACTCAGGCCCATCATCGAGCGCATGATCACCAAGACGCGCATGGCCAACGGCGTCCATGCGCGCCGCCTGGTGGGCCGTTGGGTGGCCGACCGGGACCTCATCAAGAGGCTGTTCACCGAGATTGGGCCGCGGTTTGCCAGCCGGCCGGGCGGCTATACCCGCATCCTCAAGCTGGGGCCACGCCGGGGTGACGGGGCGGAGTTAGCGATCCTAGAGCTAGTGGATTACCAGCTCCCCGCCGTCAAAGAGAAGAAGAAGAAGGGCAAGGGCGAGGAAGCGGCACCCCCTCAGGAGGAGCGCTCCAGAAGCTGAGGTAGGTCGGCTCGCGCCGTGGGGGGGCCGTGGCCCCGCCCCGGGACTTGGCTGGGGGTTGGACTACTCCATCATTCTGGGAGTCGGGCGGGCGCACATCTCCCCTGGGTAACCGCGGGGCGCGGCCGGGGCAGGTGTGGAGGCCGCGGCCAATGGCGCGCCTTCGAACGGTCAGTGGGTCTGTCTGCGCCCTCCGTGCTCAACCGGCCAGGAGCTGCGGAAGGCGGCCCGTGATGAGCTGCTCCGCCTGAGCCATGATGCGGTCGATGAGCTCCTGGCAGGTGGGGATGTCGTGGATCAACCCGGCCACCATCCCGCACGACCAGGCGCCCGCCTCTACCTCGCCCTCGATCATCACCCGCGGATAGATCCCCGCCACCTTGTCGATGATGTCCGCGAAGGAGAGCTCGGCGCCCTTGCGACGCTCCATGGCCAGGATCTCCTCCACGGCAGGGTTGGCCAGCACCCGCTCGGTGTTGCGCAGGGGGCGCATGATGAGACGGGTATCCAGCTCGCTGGCGGCGACGATGGCCTGCTTCACCCGGTCGTGCACCGGCGCCTCCTAGGTGGCGAGGAAGCGGGTGCCCATGTTGATGCCATCGGCTCCCAAGGCGAGGGCCGCCACCAGGCTGCGCCCGTCGGCCATGCCGCCGGAGGCGATGAACGGGATGCTCAACTCGTCGGCGGCGCGGGGCAGCAGGATCAGGTTGGGAACGTCATCCTCCCCGGGGTGGCCGCCGCACTCGAAGCCGTCGACGCTCACCGCATCGCACCCGATCTTTTCGGCCTTGAGGGCGTGGCGCACCGAGGTGCACTTGTGCAGCACCTTGATCCCCGCCGCCTTGAGGGCCGGCAGGTACGCTTCAGGGTTACGGCCGGCGGTCTCCACGATCCTCACGCCCCCCTGGACGATGGCGTCGATGTACTCGGCGTAGGGGGGGGTGACCAGCGCCGGCAGAAAGGTAAGGTTGACCCCGAACGGCTTGTCGGTCAGCTCGCGACACCGCGCAATCTCCTGCGCCAGCCTTTCCGGTGTTCCCAGGGTCAATGCGGTGATCATGCCCAGACCGCCGGCGTTGGCCACCGCCGCCGCCAGCGGCGCCAGGCCCACGTAGTGCATGCCACCCTGGACGATGGGGTGCTTGATGCCGAACAGTTCGGTAATGCGGGTTTTCATGTCCAACCCCTCCTCCTCTGCGCTGCCACGATGAACCAGAGGGCGAACGGAAAGGGGCCTCGCCCCCCTCTCACCCTCCCTCCCTTTGGTGGTGGGGCTGTGGGGTGTCAGCTCTACCAGGATCATAGGGGTGTCTGCCGCGAAGGAAAACGTGGCCAGCGACTGTGGCATGGCGACCCCGGTGCACTGCTGCAACGCCAGGAGCGAATGAGTGAGGGCCAGCACTGGCACCGCCGCCGGGGGGCGGGTCAACCGCTCCCGGAGTTGCGCACAGTCCGCCTCGCCCAGCACGGCGCGGGACTTTACCACCGGTTCGAAGTACTGCAGAAAATCGTCGATGTTGACCAGCCCCCCTTCGTTTTCGGCGGGCAGCACGTACAACTCCGCCGCTTGCCCCGGGGGTAGGGGGGCGGTGTCCCGCCACCAAGAAATGAACGCGGCGTGTCGACCCTCGCCCCGCGTGCTGAGTACGGTGTGCTTTAACGACAGGCCGGCGCCAACGGAAACCGCCAAGCCCACCAGGAGGACGGCCTGGGCGCGCCGGGTCTGGGGTGCCCAGCGCCGCCACGTCTCCAGGACCAACACCACCAGCACCGGTGCCGCCACCAGGGCACGATGGAGGCGGAAGTGCACCGCGTACCAGGTGTACCCGCGCATGAACAGCGCCGCCGCGAATACGGCGAGGACCCAAGCTGCCACAGCGACGCCTCGCCATCCCCCGGCGCCCGCCAGGAAGACCCCCACGGCCAGCGCAAAGGCGCCCACCGCCATAGCGGTGGTGAACGTCTCTAGCGCCACCGAGCGGACAAAAAGGTGGTGCCCCGCCTCGAGCACATCCGCTGCCAGTTGGGCCAGGGAACGGGAGCCATCGGCCAACTGCTCGCTGCGGTAGGAGAGCGACAGGACCAGGGACAGCAGCGCGCCGGCGAGTACGGCGAGGGCGGTGCGCCGCAGTGGGTCAGGGAGGTCGCGGCGCACGGCGTTGGCGGCCAGCCACAGTGCGGCCAGTCCGACGGTGGCCAGCGCCGGCGTGTAGGAGTGGATGAGGACCAGCACGGTCAGCCCGGCCAGCCACAGGGCGGGCGCTGAGGGGCGCTGCTCGAAAGCCAACCCCACGCCGGCGGCGATCATGGTGAACAGCATTGGATAGACACTCTGCTCGAAGCCGAGCATGAAGTGATGAAAAAAGTAGAAATGGGTGAGTAGCACCACCCCTACAGCGGCCAGCCAGGGACCGTCTCGGCGCTGGTCAAGCCACGACCACAACCCGCTGGCGAAGATCAGGAGGGCGATCAGCAGGTAGGCGGCCGAGCCCATATGCAGGGCGGTCTGGGTTCGGCCCAACGCCAGGGTGGGCAGTGCAGGGAGGAGGTGTTGCCGGGCGGGGTAGCCGAACAGGCAGGTGTCGGTGTAGCCCCGACTGGGCGACGAGGCGAGGGTGCGGAGGGCGCAGCCGATCTCTTGGGTAGTTTCGTGGTGCAGCACGCGGGGGTCGTTGAGGTGCCACGCGACGCTGGCGAAGACAAAACCTGCGGCGACGAGGGGGAGGGCGGCGGCAAGGCGGCGGCGGGTGAGGGCCACGAGCTTCACCGCCCCAACCCCGGCGTAGCCCGCCAGTGCCACCCACACCAGGAGCCAAAGGGCGACGCCGAGCGCGCCCAACGGGGGCAGGGCCATGGCCGCCGCATCGAGAACCACGACGGCCACAAACAAAGCTGCGAGCAGGGCGACAGCCACGGCGGGAAACTAGGCTCACTGCCCGCCGGAGTCAAGTTCGACGGGGGTGGCGACGGCGAGGTAGAGGGCGTTGAAGAGTAACTTGAAGGTACGGTGGGTCTGGGCGCGGTTGGCGGGCTTGAAACCGAGCAGCAGCACCTTTCCCTTCCCCACGCCCACCTCCACGGCGGCGGCGCGCCGGGCGAGGAGCTCCTCACCCTTGAGGTACCCCGACACCAGGATGTCCCGCCGATCCTCGGGGTAGCGAGCCACCACGTGCCGGGATCGGCCGGGCTCGGGCAAGCGGGTGAGGAAGGCTGGGGAGTCGTCCACGAAGATCACCTCCTCGGCGCGCATCCCCCAGCTCAGCGGGTGCTCGCTGTCCAGCAGCACCCGCAGGCTGGTGCCGGGGGCGCTGAAGCGCTCGCGACCCACGCCAGCCAATGCGTTGCTCACCGGGAGGCCGAAGAGTTGGATGGCGTACTCGCTGGCGGCGTTGACCGCCACCAGCCAACCGCCGCCCTCGACCCAGCGCTGGAGCGCCTCGCCTCCCTCCCGGCCAAGCCCGCCGCGATACTCAGGTGGCATCGTCTCGCCGGAGCGTCCTTCCCTGGCGCCGTCGCCAATGGTCGCCGCCGAGAGATCGGGGAGCACGATCACGTCCACATCGGCCAGTCTGCCCCTGCGCACATCGTCGTTGTGCAGGGGCCGGTGGTTGAACTCGTAGCGGTCGAGGAGCAGCCGGGTCCACCCCTCGTCCATCGAGGTGGTCCACGGCTGGTACAGGCCGATCCGCGGCGAGGCGAGGCGCAGCGCCCGCCCGCTCGGGCGCACCGCCAGTGTTAGCGGGCGCAGCCGCAGGGCCGCGGCACTGCTGGCCAGCTGGGCGCGGGCGGCGCCGCCGGGAGGGATCCACACGTCGCCGGGGGCGCCGCCGGCTGGGGGATCAGTCAGCCAGTACACCTTCCCGCCGGCCTTGAGCACGCGGTTCATGGCGGTGGGGGTGGTGTCGGCGGCGTGGGGAAGCAGATACCCCCCGGAGGATTCGGCCACCTCGGCGACGACCGGCGGCAGCGAGGACAGGGGCGCGATCTCCCCCTTGACGGGCGTCACCGCTTCGACCACCTCCACCCCCATGGCAATGGGCAGCGACCAGGAGGTGGCGTCGTAGGGGGGCAGAATCGATCCGTCTTGGGTGTCCCCCACCTCCGGGTAGCGCTGGGGACGCAGCATAGTCATGAGGAACTCGCGGTACGGTTGCGCCGCTGGCACCACGAAGGTACCTGGGGGCAGAACAAGGCGGCCAGCGCGCAGGGTTGTTTCGCTGCGCCCCACACGGATCCCGTGCCGCAGCAGCAGCTCGACGAGGAGCTCGGCGGCCACCGGGTCGTGTTGGTCAGGGGGGATGAGGAAGGCGAAGGGGGGCTGGGCGGCGCCGCGTGCCACCGCCTCCGCCCCCATTCGGTGAAAGTTGCGCAGGACGTCGCTGGCGTGGGTCGCCACGCTCTCCAGCAGCGCCAGCGTCGCCACCCGCTGGTAAGCGATGATGTCGCGCAGGCGCCACCACCCCCCCGGCCAGGGCGAGGGGAAGTTGGCGCGGCGCTGGTAGGAGGGAAACCCTTTGCCGCCGCCCCGCAGCTCACCGGGATCCACGTAGATGGGCGTGGCAATGCGCGCCGAGGCCACCTCGGCAAGCAACCCCACCACGTTCTTCCACCAGGCGGTGTTGCGCGTCCCTCCCGGCCAGTAGGAGTCGAAGATCATGTTGCTACCCACCCCAGTGTGGCCCGCCTCCTCCAGGCGCAGCGCCATGGCGGTGCCGAACAGGTCGGCCATGCGGAAGACCAGGGGATGGACCTCGGGCGCCAGAGGGTCGGTCTGGGGCGGCACAACCATGCGCGGGCCCAGGGAGCCCATCTGGTGGAGGTCCAAGAACACCTGCGGGTAGAAACGGTGGTAGACCACGTCGTTGACGGCGCGGGATTCGGCCAGGGCGAGCATGTAAAAGTCGCGGTTGTTGTCGTGGCCGGCGTAGTGGTGGTACAGCCAAGGCATGGGTCCGCCCTCATACGGGGTGCCCAGATAGCGGTTGTACCAGTCCACCACCATGATTTGGCCGTCGGGGTTGATGGACGGCGCCAGCAGGAGCACCACGGCCTCCAGCCAGCCTCTGATTCGGGGGTCCTCGGTGGTGGCCAGCTGGTGGGCGAGCAGCAGCGCCATCTGCGTCGCGGCTACCTCGGTGGCGTGGATGGTGCAGGTCACCAGGACGATGGGCTTGCCCTCGGCGATCAGTTGTTCGGCTTCGCCGGGCGCCAAGCGGTCGGGGTTGGCGAGGCGGCGCGCTATGTCCATGAGCCGATCCAGCTGGGCGTGATTGGTGGGCGAGGTGATGATCGCTAGCGGCATATCGTTGCCCAGGGTGGATCGGCCCATGGACGCCAAGGCCACGCGGTCGGAGGCGGCCGCCAGCGCCTGAAAGTAGCGCACCACCTCGGGCCACGGGGCCAGGTAGCGGTCGCTCCCCACCTCTCGGCCAAGGAACGCCGATGGTGACGGGATTTCTCCGGCGGCCGCCGCGGCCAGAAGTAGGGTGGCCAGGACAGCACGACATCCCATGCGCTCCTCCCGATGCGGCACGCACGGGGGGCGCGACGCGCCGCAGCGGCGGCAGTCTAGCGTGTTCGCCGCGTCCTGGATCTGCTAAACTAAAGCGCTGCGCATGGGGCGGGAGGCGTGGCCATGTCGTCCTCCAGGAGTATTACCTGGGATCAGCTGGAAGTCGCCGCTGAAGAGGCCTTTCGCGTTTTTGGCGCGGCGGAGATGACGTGGGCAAGGCAGATGTGGGCGGTGCTGGCCGAGCAAGGTCTCACCGCTGCCCCCGATGAGCTGGCGCGCCACCGGGTGGGGGTCCGTTTCCTGGCCCTGGCGGGCATCTATCACGACTTTTGCTACCATGCCTGGAAGAAAGAGATCGAACCCCGCCTGGCGGAGTGGGCGTACTATTTGGAGCTGCAGCCGTTGCGCATCGGCCAGTTGTTGGGGGCGGAGGTGCCGCTCAAGGGCGCCGTCACTGAGGCTGAGACGCTGGAGGCGGCCCTGGCGGAGTTGACCCGGCGCGAACGACCCGTCCTTTTCCAGGCGTTGGTGCGCGGGCTGGGAACTCCGTCCAAGGTGTTTGTGGCGTTGTGGCGAACCCGAGAGGTGCCCGGGGCGCAAGCAGAGGGGAACGGGAGCGGACGCGAGAGCGACGAGGCAATACTCAACGATCTGTCTTTCGAGAAAATCGCCGCCTTCGAGTTCGTCTCCAAGGGGTTCCCCCCGCGCCAGCGCCGCAAGCCGTCCGTCAAACCGATCAATCTCGACCTCTCGGACCTCGGTATCACGCTGTAGCAGGAGAGTCCCTTCGTCGCCGCAGGTGCCGCCGCGGAAGGTGAAGATTGCCTTCACCATGTCTTCACCGCGAATTCACCCTTGCGAGGTGACAATCCCACGACGCTGAGCGCTCGGCGATCTTTGGGCGAGAACCCCGTGGGGCGCCTCGGGAGCTGGAGGATTCTATGCAAGGTGTGCGTGTGCAGCGACTTCTGGTGATGCTGGCAGCGCTGCTGCTGGCGACTGGCGCGCAGGCCGCCAAAAACGTCATCGTCATGATTCCCGATGGGTGCGCCGCGAGCCTGCAGACCGTGGCGCGGTGGTACAAAGGTGCGCCGCTGGCGGTGGATCCCCTGGTGGTGGGCAGCGTCACCACCTACATGGCCAACTCGGTCGTGACTGACTCGGCCCCCGCCGCTACGGCCATTGCCAGTGGGTACAAGTCCACCGACAAGTTCATCGGGATCGGGCCGCGGGCCGAGGACGTGCTGTCTGTCCTTCCGACTCCTCCCGAGTCCCTGCGCTACAAACCCCTGGCCACGGTGCTCGAGGGAGCCCGACTCAAGGGCAAGGCTACTGGCGTGGTGGCTACCAGCAACATTAGCCACGCTACGCCGGCAGGGTTTTACGCCCACGTGCACGACCGCGGGTTGGCCAACGACATCATGGAGCACTTGGTGTACCAGAACGTGGATGTGGTGCTGGGGGGTGGGCGTGCCAACCTGCTGCCAAAAGCCCTGGGTGGCGCGCGTACCGACGGTGAAGATCTGCTGGCCGTTGTCAAGCAGCGGGGCTACACGGTCGTCGAAAACAAGACGCAGTTGGCGGCGTTGTCCTCGGGGCGGGTGTTCGGAGTATTTGCCGCCGATCACATGAGTCCGCACATCGACCGGGCCGAGTTCGCCCCCGAGCAACCGAGCCTAGCGGAGATGACCGCCAAGGCCATTGAACTCCTCTCCAAGGACCCGGACGGCTTTTTCCTGATGGTGGAGGGCAGTCAGGTGGACTGGGCGATGCACGCCAACGATCCCATCTGGGCGGTGACCGACTTCCTGGCCTTCGACGAAGCCGTCCAAGTTGCCCGTGACTTTGCCGCTACCCATGGGGACACGCTCCTGCTGGCCTTCCCCGATCACGACACCGGTGGGTTTTCGCTCGGCAACTACCGTACCAACTCCAGCTACGTCAAGATCAAGGTCGAAGAGGTGGTAAATCCTTTGAAGAACATGAAGATCACCGCCGAGGCGGTGGCCCGCAAGATTGGCGCGGATCCCACCGTCGACAAAGTGAAGTCAGCGGTGCAAGAGTGGTGGGGACTCACCTTGAGCGACGACGATGCCTCCGCCATCCTCAACGAAGCCAAGAACGTGGGTCTGGGCTACGCCCTTGGCAAGGTGGTGAGCGCCCGCCACACGGTCTTCGGCTGGAGCTCCCACGGCCACGTGGGCACCGACGTCCCCCTGTGGGCATTCGGTCCCGGCGCCCCCAAGGGCCTGCTGGACAACACCGATTTGGCCAAAGTGACGGCTGCCGCCTTGGGCTTCAATCTGGCGGCGGTAGATGCGCACCTGTTCGTGAACCTCCAAGAGGAATTCCCCGGCGCCACCGTGGACATGACCGACCCGGCCAACCCCGTGGTCCGCATCGGTGCCAGCGCGCTCCCCGTATCTAAAAACACCCTCTACTACGCGCCTTTAGGGATGACGTTCCCACTGGACGGTCTTGTGGTGTACGCCCCGAAGACCGGCAAGGCGTACGCCTCTCGCCTCGCTGTGGCAATCCTCAAGGCCGTGCAACAGATGACGATCCCTTTTGATGGGCGCCGGCTGGACACCCTGCTCGAGGCCGAAGAGATTACCCAAGTGCTGGGCTTTCCCATCGCTCCCGAGGCGATTCGATAATTCCCTCCTCCCCTTGCCACACGCTCGGGTGGCGGCGCCGGACGGCCGGTGCCGCCAGTTTTTTTGGGGGGTGAGAGAGGAACGCTCGACGGCACCCCGCCGCCGCCATGGCGGCTTCGGCCTGCGGGGCCTAGGGTGCGTCGAGATGGGGTGAGAGTGCCGAGAGCCGGTGAAGGGTGGGTGAAGTGCGCTGGAGCCCGCGATGAACGGCAGCGCCACCCGTCGTCTTCCCCCTGGTTCGGCGCGGGCGTTGCACCTCCCAGGATGGTCACGTCGCTGGCCGACCGCTGCCAAGGGCGGCGCCGACGGTGGGCCGCCACCGCCGCCGTCGAATCCACGTGCTAGACTTTTTTCGCTACTTGCCCGGGCGGAGGAGCGCCGAAGAGAGGGGGGTGCCAGACTCGCGGCGCGCTGGGCGCGGGGTGGGTGGGGCTTTGCCGTAGTCGTGGCCATGGGGGGCACTACGTTGGAGGACGAGCAGCGAAAGCCAACTACGACGGCCACCGCCGGAGGGATCCAAGAGGCGCTGCAGACGGTTTTTGCTGCCGCCCCCATTGGTCTGCTGGTGCTGGACGCGGATCGCCGGGTGGTGTTGGCCAACCAGGCGGCGGCGCGCCTGGCTGGCCGAGGGGACGCCACGGAACTTGTGGGTCTGGTGGCGGGGGAGGCGATGCTGTGCGTCGACCGCCTGGATGACTCGCGGGGCTGTGGGTTTGGGCCCCACTGTGCCACCTGCCCCCTCGGCACCACGGTGGCCGAAACGCTGGCCAGCGGCGTCGGGCGGGCCGGGGTGGAGGGGTGGGTACCCTTCGCCGGAGCGGTGGGGTTGAGCCGCCGCCTGAGGATCACCACCGGCTACGCCAATTCAGCGGGAAAGGAGTGGGTAGTGGCGTTTTTTGAGGACGTTACGGCACGGTACCTGGCCGAGGAGGCGCTGCGCGCCAGCGAGGAGAGGTACCGCCAGCTGGTGGAAGACATTAACGACGTGATATTCACCACCGACGCGCGTGGGGTGCTCACCTACGTCAACCCGGCGGCGCAGCGGGTCATGGGTTACGCCCCTGAGGAGTTGGTGGGCAAGCATTTCTCGTTTGTGATCCACCCCGACGATGTGCCGGGGGTCGAGACGCGGTTCCTGGAAGTGCTCAAGAACCGTCTGGGCCCCTACGAGTTCCGCTACCGGCACGGCAGCGGCGAGGTGCGCTGGGCGCGCACTTTGAGCAACCCGGTCACCCGCGACGGGGTCAGTCTGGGGCTGCGTGGGGTGTTCTCCGACATCACCGAATCCCGTCGCCTGCGCGAGCAGATGGAGTCGGCCCAGAGGATGGAATCCCTGGGGCAGTTGGCCGGCGGACTGGCCCACGACATGAACAATATCCTGCAGGCGATGATGTCGCTGCTCATCCTGGCCAAGTCGGAGGAGGCGTTGCCAGCGAAGGCGCTGGCCCACTGCCAGGAGTTGGAGAGACAGATACGGCGAGGGGCGGCGCTGATTCGCCAGTTGCTGCTGTTCTCCCGCCGCGAGACGGCGCGCCGGGAACCCTTGGACCTGGTAGCCGTGGTTCGAGGGGTGGAGGGTTTGCTGCGCCGGCTGGTGCGCGAGAACGTGGAGCTGCGCTTCGCCTTAGGTGGCGACGGACTCACCGTGGAGGCGGATCAAGGGCAGCTGGAGCAGGTGATCCTCAATCTGGTGGTCAACGCCGCCGACGCTATGCCCGAGGGGGGGGTGGTGGAGGTGTGCACCGGAGCGGCGGACGGTTCGGTATGGTTGGCGGTGCGCGATACGGGGTGCGGGATCCCCCCGGAGATTCGCCACCGCATCTTCGAACCTTACTTCACCACCAAGGAGATGGGCCGAGGCACGGGGATTGGGCTAGCGGTGGTGCACGGGATCATCACCGCCTTGGGCGGGCGCGTCGAGGTGGAGAGCGAGGTGGGGGTGGGTTCCACGTTCACGGTGATCTTGCCGAAGGCGGTCGGGCGGGCCCGCACCCCGTCGGGGGAAGTGGCGTCGGTGGCCGAGTTGGCGCAGGCCGCGGCTGGGGGGGGAGAGCACATCCTCCTCGTCGAGGACGAGGAGGACATCCGCACTGCCTTGGCCGCGGTGTTGCGCGCCCTGGGCTACCGGGTGACGGCGGCGGGCAGCGCTGGTGAGGCTGGCTTGTTGGATGCCGCCGCCGCCCCCGACGTGCTGCTCACCGATCTGGTGCTGCCTGACGCCAGCGGCGTGGACCTAGCCATGAGCCTGGTGGAGCGCTGGCCTCACCTGGCGGTGATCATGATGTCCGGCTACACCGCCGACGAGGCGGTGCGGTTGGGGGCGGCCGCCGGCCTGGTGCGCTTCCTGCAGAAGCCCTTCGAGATCGGGCGACTCGCCGAGGAAATTCGCGCCGCCCTGGACGAGCGGGGGTGACGGCCTTCCGCACCCGCCAGGCCGAAAAGTGCTAGCCTAAGGCGCAGCGAGGGAGGTGCCCGGTGTCCCTGGAGAGGCTCAACGCTGCGTTGGTGGAGGAGGTGCGAGGGCTGGCGGCGGAGGGGCGAGCCAAGGCCCCCGAACGGGTGATCGTCGGCTACGTGCCGCCCGATGGCGAGCGGGGGCCGCGCTACCGGCTGGCGGGGGCACCGGGTGAGTTCATCCGCATGAACTCCACCAGCTACCTGTCGCTCTCCCATCACCCGGCGCTCATCGCCGCGGCCGACGCCGCCACCCACCAGTTTGGCGTCGGTCCGGGGGCGGTGCGCTTCATCGACGGCACTTTCCACCACCACGTGGAGCTGGAGCAGCGCATCGCCGCTTTCGTGGGCCGTCCCGCCGCCAAGATCTTCAACTCCGCCTACACCGCCAATCTCGGGCAGGCGCTGGCCATCGGCAGCCCGCGCACCTTTTGGATCGGCGACGAGCTCAACCACAACTCCATCATCCGCGCCATGCGCATCGCCGGAGTCCCCAAGGAAAACCGGACGATCTACGCCCACAACGACATGGACGCTCTATCTCGCTGTCTGGAGGAGGTGCCGGCAGGGATTGAACGGGTGGTGGTGATCTTTGACGGTATCTTCTCCATGCGCGGAGACTTCGCGCCCCTGGATGAGATCAACCGCCGCCTGGAGCCGCACCGCCAGCGGTTTCCCCAGGGGCTGGTGACGGTCATCGACGACAGCCACGGCATCGGTGCCTACGGCGCCAGCGGGCGCGGCACCGAGGAGTACACCGGCGCCCGCGCCGACGTGGTCATCGGCACCTTTGGCAAGGCTTTCGGGGTCAACGGTGGTTTCGTGGCCTCCAGCCCGGAGGTGATCGAGGCGGTGCGGCAGAAGGCCGACACCTACATCTACACCAACCCCCTAGGGGTGGCCGACTGCGCCGCGGCGCTGGCCGCCCTCGACCTCGTCGACAGTCCGGAGGGACGGCAGCGCCTGCACCAGTTGCACGCCCGCGTCGCCCAGTTCCGCGCGGGGATCGCCCGGCTCGGCTGGGAGTCGATCCCCGGACCACACCCGGTGGTGCCGCTGTTGGTGCGGGACACCGCCCGAGCCCGCGCCCTGGTGGAGCACTTCTTCGCCCACGGGGTGCTGGTGGTGGGGCTGACCTACCCGGTGGTGCCGCGGGGCAGCGAGACCATCCGCTTTCAGGTCAACGCCGCCCACACCGAGGCGGACATCGACCAGGTCCTGCAGGCGCTGGCTGCCTTTACCGCCTAGCCGGAGCGCGACGGGGGAATCCTTCCAGGCCGCCGGTGGTTGCCTACCTAGGACCGGTGGGTCGGCAGATGGGCCTGCGACGACACGCTATCGCAGGCAAGAGGATGCACGGCCTGCCCGCACAGCAGAGGAGGATACGTAATGAGAAAGACCGTTCAAATGGTAGCCGTGGTTTTGGCGCTCGCCGCAGCGACCCCCGCCGCTGCCCAGCAGACGCAGGTGTGGGAGATCGATGCGGCGCACTCCGAGGTGAGCTTCCGCATCCGTCACCTGGTCAGCCAGGTGCGCGGTTCCTTCCGCGACTTCGCGGTGCGCGTGGAGACCAACGAGGCCAACCCCGCCGCCTCCAAGGTGAGCTTCACCATTCAGGCCGCCAGCATCGATACGGGCAACGCCGACCGCGATAAGCACTTGCGCTCGGCCGACTTCTTCGACGTGGAGAAGTTTCCCACCATCACCTTCGTAAGCTCCAAGATTGCCCCCAAGGGGAACAACCGCTTCGACGTCACCGGCACCCTCACCATGCACGGGGTGGCCAAAGAGATCACCCTCCCGGTGGAATTCACCGGTACCGTCAAGGACCCTTGGGGCAACACCAAGGCCGGCTTCGAAACCTCTACCATCATCAACCGCAAAGATTTCGGTATCGTCTGGAACCGTGCCCTGGACACCGGTGGGTTCGTGCTCGGCGACGACGTCAGCGTCAACATTAGCTTGCAAGTCAAGGCGGTGGCCGGCACGTAAGAGACCCCAGGCGCGCGCCGCCGCGCCCTTCGCAGATGTTTCGGGGCACGCGGTCGCGTGCCCCCTTTGCCTGCCTCGCCCTGCCACCGGGGCCTGGCGCCTGCACGGCGCCGAACCTACATTGGTACCGTGGCAAGAAGGGGAAGGCGGCCATGACCTTCGTTGAGCACGGAGAATCGCTCGCCGGCCGGCGCATCCTGGTGGTGGACGATGACGAGGACGTGCGGGAGTTCCTCACCGCCGTGCTGGAGGATGCGGGCGCCGAGGTCCTGGCGGTGGGCGACGGTGCGGCTGCCCTGGACGCGGCCCGCCTCTTGAAGCCCGATCTCATCACCCTGGATCTCTCCATGCCCGGCCGGGACGGTGGCCAGGTGCTCGCCGATCTGCGGGGCGACGACGCCGTGTGCGACATCCCGGTGTGTATCATCACGGGCCGGCCTGAGCTGCGGCGTCTGATCTACGAGCGCCCCGTACGCCCCCCCGAGGGGTTCGAGACCAAGCCCATCGATCCCGTGCGGCTCATCGCCGACCTGCGCCGCATTCTTCATCTCGCCGACCGCAAGCGCCAGCGGGAGGTGGCCCACGGCGGCTGAGGGGGCGCCGCGAAGCCCCTCCGGCGCACCACGGACGACGCCCTTCCACCGGCACCAACGCCGACACCGACACGGTCGCTGGCAGGGAGCAGAACCATGGTTGCTGGCGACGGGAGGTCCCGAGGCCTTCCCGTGCCTTCCAACGCGCCGGCTCACCTCCTCTAGGAGCAGCCACAGGCGAAACATGTTGAGGTTGCTGCCGGCGTTGCGTCGCTGGGTGAGCTGGGAGTGGCTGGCATGGACGAGGGAGTAGGCAAGCGGTACCTGGCTGGCGGCGGTGCGGTACAGGGGAACGCCAACTCCCGCGTGCGGCGTCCACTTCTACCGGGAGGTGTACCCTTCGCCTTCGATATCGTTGCGCATCAGGCGAAGGCCACCGTCAATAACGAGCCGCTGGCAGGTGTAGCGCAACTGCGGGGTGAGGCCCGCCGAGGTGGAACGCGGGCGGCCGGGGGTGTCGTAGGCCCCCAAGTCCAGGGTGACGAGCTATGCGAGGCCCGCTGACAGCGGCCGGCCCCGGCCGGCGCGGAGCTCAGAAGCGTTGAAGGGTTCGTCCACGTCGAGGGGAAACCAGCGGTTGGTGGCCCCCGCACCCAGAGAGACCAGCCACAGGTTCGGTTGGGCTGGGGCAGGTGTGGCGACGGCCAGGTGGGAGTGCAGCGCGCACAGCGCGGCGAAACGGACGGCGGACCTGGAGCGCTCCTTTGGGTGGGGAGGGTGCCACGATGGTGGGAGTGGAGTTCAGGCTCGCCGGGTGGCGCGGTTGCCTGTGCCGCTACAATCGCCGCGCCGTTGCGTTCCAGGCAAGTAGCGGCGGCGCAGCGGCGGGAGGTGGCCGATGACCGTGCGTCCGCCCGTTGTCGCTGTGACCCTGGCTCTGCTGTGGTCAACGGGAGTGCTGCTGGGCGCTGCCCCGACCCCCTTGGCCCTGTTCGATTTCGAAGAAGCCGGCGACGGTGCGCCGCCTGGGTGGAGCGTCGCGGCCCTGGGGCCGGGCAGCGTCGTGCAGCGTGATCGTCGGGTGGCGCGCACCGGCGCGGCGAGCCTGAAGGTGAGCAGCCCAGCGCCGGCCGAGGTGACCGTGGAGTCGGCGGAGATCGCCCTCCAGGTGGGGCGTATCTACCGGCTCTCGGGGTGGATCCGCACCGTCCGGGCGCTGTCCGACCCCACGGCCCGTTACCCCACAGCCCTGCCGGCGTGTCTGAGCATGGCCTCATTCCCGTTCACCAACCACTCCCCGGCGGTGGGTGGGGACAGCCACTGGACTCGCGTGGAGGAGGTGTTCGTGGCGACCCGGCCCCGGGATCGCGTGCGCTTGCACCTGGGGTACAACGGCACTGCCACCGGCACCGCCTGGTTCGATGAGGTGCGCCTTGAGGAGGTGACCAACATCGACGAGTTGGTCGCCCCGGCAACCGTCCGCTGGCAGGGCGAGGGGTACCGCTTCGAAGACCGCGGCTGGATCTTCGTGCACATCGAGGGTGAGCCTTACCAGCGCGGTTTCCAGCACGGCGCCTTGCTCGCCGAGGAGATTGCCGAGTACGCGCGCAAATTGTCGGTGCAGCAGAACGAGAAAGATCCGGCGGCGGGGTGGGCGACCCTGCGCTTTGAGACCGATGCGCTGCTGCTGCGCGGTTTCGACGCCGAGCAGCTCACCGAGATGCGCGGTATCGCCGATGGCGCCGCGCACCGCGGCGCCACCGTGCATGGCAGGCCCATCGACCTCCTGGATGTGGTCACCCTCAACGCGGTGATCGACTTAGGGCAGATGGCCTCGGCCCTGCGCGTCACGCCCCACGCGTTGTCGCACCAGAGCTTCGCCTTCCCACTGGAGGAGCTGAAGATCCCGGAGACCGTGCACCGCTGCTCGTCGTTCGCCGCCACTGCTCCGGCGACCGCCGCGGGCGAGGTGGTATTCGGCCAGATCTTCATGTGGGGGGGCTACACGGGCGTGCACTGGAACGTGTTGCTGGACATCCAGCCCTCCTCCGGCCATCGCTTGGTGATGCAGACCTTTCCCGGCGGCATCCACTCGGGCGCTGATTTTTACATCAACGCCGCCGGGCTGGTGATCGGCGAGACCACGGTGGCGCAGACCCCCTTCGATCCCACCGGCACGCCCCAGTCCAGCCGCATCCGCCGGGCGGCGCAGTACGCCTCGTCCATCGATGAGGTGGCCGCCATCCTGCGTGACGGCAACAACGGCATGTACACCAACGACTGGGCCATCGCCGATGTGAAGAGCAATGAGGTGGCGATCCTGCTGCTGGGCACGCGGGCCAGTCGGCTGTGGCGCTCGGGGGACGCCGAAGCGCCGTTCGGCACTCCCGGGTTCCTGTGGTCCAACAACAACGCCCGGGACCCGGGGGTACGGCGGGAGTACGCCGTACAACCCGACGATGCCCCCTTCGACGTAGCCTTTGCCCCCACTAACCGGGACGTGGCGTTTTGGCGCTTTTGGGAGCAGAACCGGGGCCGTATCGACGAGCAGGCGGCGGTGCGCCTGTGGGCCTCCTCGCCCATCAACCGCCCCCATGCCTGCGACGGCAAGATCACCACCTCAGCCATGGCGCGGGAGTTGGTGTTCCTCGCCCACCACGGCAAGGTGACGCTGCGCGAGAAGTTTCCCGAGAAGGGCAGCCGGCGCATGCCCGACCTGCCAGGCGCGGTACCCCACCTGGCGCTGGGCTACGCCACCGCTAGCCCGGTGGTGGTCACCCACATGCTCAAGGCGGCGCGCCGGCAACGGCTGGCGAGTGCCCGCCTGGGCGAAGCCCCGCCCGCCACCAAGGTGGATGTCACCGCCGTCCCGGGCCGCTACCAGGTGGAGCCACGGGCGCTGTGGAAGGGGACGCTGTTTCCTGCCTCGGCCACCGACCAGTGGCTGACCTCCGGCTCCGCCGCCTACTGGCGCTTGCTCCACGAGCTGCCCGCCACCGCCGAACAGGCCTTCCGCCAGCTCGCCGAGCGGCTGGCCGATCTCAACGCCCGCTACCTCACCATCGCCGCCGAGGAGGGTGAGCTGCCGGCCCGTGCCGCCGCCGTCGCCTACGATCGCTACGCCCCGTACCATCTGCCGCGCATCAAGGGGACCTTTGCCCTGCACCAGCTCCGCCTGCTGTTGGGCACGGAGACTTTCTTGAAGGTCATGGCGCAGGCGCACTCCCGCTTCGCTGGCAAGGAGATCGATACCACTTCGTTCGTGGCGTTGGCCGAGGAGATTGCCCGCCGTCCCCTGGCACCCTTTCTCGCCCAGTGGGTCGAACGCACCGGTCTGCCCGATCCGACGTTCACCGTGCGTGGCGGCAAGGTCAAGGAGGGGTGGCGGGTGGAGGTCACCGTCACCCAGGTGGGCGAGCCCTACCATTTTCTTACTTCGGTGGCGCTGGAGGCGGCGGGCACCGCGACGTTGCGTTCTTTGGAGGTGCGGGGACCGCGCACCGAGGCGGCGTGGGTGCTGCCGGCGCGGCCCGACCGGGTGGTGTTCAACCCCGGCTTCGACGTCCCGGTGACGCTCTCCAACCCGTTCACCTGGGCCAGCTTCCTGGATCGTTTCCACGACACCCTGATCGTCTACGGCACCGCTCGCCAGGAGGAGGCCAACCACACCCTGGCCCTGCGCCTGCAGGCCACCCTCGCCGACGCCTACACCGAGGTGCTGGTGCCGGTGATCAAGGACTGCGAGCTGACCGCCGAGATGGCGGCGAACCACGACCTCATCGTGCTGGGCGCGCCCTTGGACAACGCTTTTTTGGCCGGTCTCGAGGGTCGCCTGCCGGTGGTCATGGGCCGCGGGGCCTTCACGCTGCTGGGGAGCGGGTACGCGCGCAGCGATGAGGGCGCCTACCTGGCCGTCCCCAACCCATTCAACCGCCGGCGCGTCGTTCATCTCTTCCTGGCCAACTCGGCGCTGCAGCTGTATCACATGACCAAGCGCTACCTACCCGCGCTGCAGCAGTGGGCCGTCTTCCGCGGCGAGGAGGTAAAAGCCGGTGGCTTCCTGCCGGTGGAGCGCTTCGTGGTGCGGGAGGCGGAAGCGACGAAGAGGTGACCGGGCGAGGTTTCCCGAGGCTAGGACTGTCTTTTACGGGAGCGCCGCCCCGACGGCCCCAGGGTAGCGCGATGGCGCCGGGTGGCCGGTGGGGCTGGCGCGCAGCACCGCATCGGCGGCGGGGGCGATGCGCGAGGCGACGCTGCCGTGGCAGGAGAACAGCAAAGGGGCGAAGGTGGCGGGGGGTGGGTCGGCAGGGACCTGGGGCGGGTCGCAGGCTCCCTGGCGAGGAGAGGGTCGCGAAACCGCCTCCCTCCGGCGCCCGTGCCCCGCCGTGTCTTCCGGGAAGGCCGAAAGAAGAACCCACCCCCAGGATCTTTGCAATCCCGAGGGGTCGCGCCGGGTCGGGGTTTAGGCTGGGCGCAACACCATGGTGAGGTCCCGGCCATCCAGGACGTCCGGCGGCTCCTGTTCCACCACAGCGAGGCCCTTCAGGTGCTCGATGACGCGCGCCAGCACCTCATAGCCGTTCTCGGGCCGGCGCATCTCGCGGCGGCGGAACATCACCGTCACGCGCACTTTGAACCCTTTCTTGAGGAAGCGTTCGGCCATGCGCACCTTGGTGAGGAAGTCGGCATCGTCGATGGCCGGCCGGAGTTTGACGTCCTTGACCTGGATGACGGTCTGGTTGCGCCGTGCCTCCCGCGCCTTCTTCTCCTGCTCGTACAGGAAGCGCCCGTAATCCATGATGCGGCACACGATCGGGCGGGCCTCGGAGGCCACTTCGACGAGATCGAGCCCGGCAGCGCGGGCCTGCGCCAGCGCTTCCTCCACCGGGACGATGCCGATCTGCGTGCCGTCGGCGCCGATGAGGCGCACCGGCGACAGGCGAATGCGGTTGTTGATGCGATGCTGTGCCCGTTCGGGCGGTTCACTGAAACCTCGTTTCCCTCGGATTATGGCTGCCTCCTCCTTGGTCTTTGTCCTGCTCTCACGCGCCGGGCGACCGTCGCCCGTGCGGCACTGCACGCTCCTGTAGCGGGGTGCGATGAGTATGGTAGCACGCGGGTTGGAGACGCTGTGGGGCGGCGGTGCGGGGCTGCTGACGACAACGGGTAGTCCGCGGGAGAGATGTGCATTCAGGCGAGGACGATTCTGACGCCGTCGAGGGCGATGACGGCGCGGTTGCCCACCACGTCCACGGAGTGCTCCCACCCCCGGGGGATCTCGATGAGGTCGCCCGGCCCCAGATCCACCCGCTCGCCGGCTACGGTGACCCGGAGACGTCCGGAGACTACCGCCTCGGCCTTGTCCTGCTGGTGGGTGTGCGGGGGGAAACTGGTGCCAGGGGGGTAGGTTTGGCGGATGACGCTGTACCCCAACTCCTCCAGCTGCCCGCGCAGCTTGGCCTCGTTGAGAGGACCGTATCGCTCCCTACTCCAGCGCTGCACCCTCACACCATGACGATACCCCACGCCTGCGCTCCGGGGCAAGCGGTGAGCGGCACGGTGCGCTGGCCATCTCGGTGGCGGAGGTTTTTTGGGTACACTCTCATGGTGCAAGGTGCCTTCCTCGCCGAGTTCCGGCCGCCCCGGCGGCGGCCCGTGGGGCGCGCCGTGCTAGGGGCCGTGCTGTGTCTCGTCGCCGGTGGTGGAGTGCTTTTCGCTGCCTCGCTGTTCTGGCTACCCCGCACCATCAGCTACCGAATCGAGGACGGCGTGCTGACCGTGGAGGCGCGCTACTCGGTGATCACCCAGCGGCGGCGGGTGGCCCTCACCGACGTGGAGCAGGTCGAGGCGGTGAAGCTGCGCGGTGGCAGGCGGCTCAATGGCACCGCCATGCCCGGCTTTTGCGTTGGCACCTTTTCCTATCAAGGGGTAGGCAAGGTGTGGCAAGCCACCAACTGCTCGCCGGCGGCGCTGGTGGTGCGCGCGCGGGGGCTGGAGGTGCCGGTGGTGGTGACGCCCCCCAACCGCCGCGCGTTTGTGGAGGCAATGAGCGCCCGTGACCCGTGGGCGGTGACCCCGGCGCCGGTGAAGGCCGGCGAGGGCATGGCCATCATTCGCTGGGCGTTGGCGCTGGCGGTGGCGGGTCTGCCGTTCTTGCCGGCGCTCTTGTTCCTCGCTCCCGGGCGCCTGCGCTACACCGTGCGCCCGGGAGAGCTGGAGGTGGCGGGGCTGGTGCGACGGCGGCGCTGGCCGTTGGCCGGCGTCGCGGTGCGTCGCTTTCGCCCCACCGCGGTGTTTCGCCTCATGGGCACGGCGGTGCCGGGCTACTACATCGGCCTGTTTCGCATGGCGGGCACAACGGTGCGGGTGGCGGCCACGCACCTGGAGGAGGGGGTGCTGGTGGAGGGGCGGCGGCCCCTCTTCGTCACCCCTGCCGACGTGGATGGCTTCCTGGCTGCCCTGCAACAGGCCGGGGCGGTTGTGGGTTCGTCGGCGTGAGTGGCAGGCTGGCTTATTTCATCACGCCCCACGGTTTCGGGCACGCGGCGCGGGCGTGTGGGGTCATCCAGGCGCTGTGGGCGCGCCGCAGCGATCTGCAGGTGGAGCTTTTTACCGCCACGCCGCACTGGTTCTTTGCCGAGTCGCTGGGCCGGCCGTTCGGCTACCACCTCTGCCACTGCGACGTGGGGCTGGTGCAAGCCACCTCACTGCACGAGGACCTCGCCGCCACCGCCCAACGCCTGGGTGAGGCGCTGCCGTACCCCCGCCGGCAGGTGGAGGAGCTGGCGGCGACGGTGGGCAGGCTGGGGTGCCGGGCGGTGGTCTGCGATGTCTCGGCGCTGGGGGTGGCGGTGGCGAAACGCGCCGGGCTGCCCGCGGTGGTGGTGGAGAACTTCACCTGGGACTGGATTTACGCCGCCTACGCCGGCGCCCACCCGACCTTCGCCCCGGCCGCCGCATACGTGGCCGAGGTGCTGGCGGGGGCGGCTCGGCGCATCCAGTGCGAGCCACCGTGCGCGCCGGTGGCTGGGGCGTTGTGGGTGCCGCCGGTCTGGCGGGCGCCACGCCAGTCTGCCGCCGAGGTGCGGCGGCGCTTGCAGGTAGAAAACGGCCGCCCCTTGGTGCTACTGACCATGGGCGGGGTGCCCTGGCGGTGGGACAGTCTGGACCGCCTCGCCGCCCACTGCGATGCCGTCTGGGTGATCCCGGGTGGGGCCGAGGTGGCAGAGAGACGCGGGCAGTGTGTGCTGCTGCCCCACCGCACCGGTTTTCACCACCCCGACCTGGTGCGCGCCGCTGACTTGGTGGTGGGCAAACTGGGGTACAGCACGGTGGCCGAAGTGGTGGGGCTCCAGCGGCCCTTCGCCTTCGTCCCCCGCCCCACCTTCCCGGAATCGCCGGTGTTGCAGGCCTACGTGCAGCGGCGCGGGGCGTGCGCCGAAATCCCGCCGGCGCGCTTTGCCAGCCTGGAGTGGGTATCCCAGGTGAGGGAGCTGCTCGCCGAGCCCGCCCCGGAGCTGGAGGCGGTGTCCAACGGTGCCTCGCTGGTGGCGGAAGAAATCCTGAGAATTGCTGACGTTGTAGCATAATCACCGATTTAGTTAAAGGATGTTTAGCTGTCTGACGGTGGAGTGTATACTCGTGGTTGCGGCCCGGGGGGGCGAGGATGACGCAGGAGGCAAGGGTGAGATTCACGGCGGCCAAGAATGCTCTCACGTACGCCAACAACCTCATGAGCCAGCTGGGCATCGGCCTCGCCACGGTGGCCGGCGTGCTGATCGTGATCTTCGTGGCGGTGGATCTGCTGGGCGAGGTGCGCAACCCATACCTACCGGTGTTCGGCTTCGTGGTACTGCCCGCGGTATTCTTAGCCGGGTTGCTCCTCATCCCGCTGGGGATGTGGCGGCGGTGGCGCGCCCTGCAGCGGTCGGGGACGAGGGCGGCGGACGTCCCCACCTACCCGCGCCTGGACTTCAACGAGCCGCACGTGCGTGCCACTGCCGTGCTGGTCCTGGGTCTTACCGTGGTGAACGCCATCATTTTCGGCACCGCCTCGTTCCTGGCGGTGGAGCACATGGACTCACCGCGCTTTTGCGGCGTCACCTGCCATACCGTGATGCAACCCGAGTACACCGCGTACCAGGATTCGCCCCACGGTCGGGTGGCGTGCGTCGAGTGCCACATCGGCCCCGGCGCCTCCTGGTTCGTGCGCACCAAGGTGGACGGCTTGCGGCAAGTGTGGAAGACGGTATGGAACACGTACCCGCGACCCATCACCACACCCGTGCACACGCTGCGCCCGGCGCGGGAGACCTGCGAGGCGTGCCACTGGCCGGCCAAACACCACGGCGACAAGATGCGCATCTTCGTCCGCTACGGCACCGACGAGGCCAACACTCCTTCCTACACGGTCATGCTGCTTAAAACCGGCGGTGGCAGCCACGACCTGGGCAGCTACGGCGGCATCCACTGGTGGCATATCAACCAGGACAACCGCATCCGCTACGTGGCCGACGAGAGGCGGCAGGAGATGCTATGGGTGGAACTGGTGACGCCGGCCGGGGAAACCTTCACCTACACCCCGGGAGGCAGCGGCGAGATACCTCCCAACGTGGAGAAGCGGGCGCGGGTGATGGACTGTGTCGACTGCCACAGTCGCCCTTCCCACTACTTCCCCCCCCCCGACCGCGCCCTCGACGGGCTGCTGGACACGGTGCCCGAGTTTGCCTCCCTCCCCTACTTCAAGCGACAGGCAATGGCCGCCATCACCGCCACCTACCCCACCCACGCCGCCGGAGTCGCCGGCGTGCAAGAAGCGGTGAAGGCCTTTTACGCCGAGAACTACCCCCAGCTCCTCGCTGAGCGCGGCGAGCTGATCAACCGCGCTGCTGCGGCGGCGGCGCAGGTGTACGGCCGTTCGGTGTTCCCAGAGATGAAGACCAACTGGGAAACCCACGCCAACCACATCGGCCATGAGGAATCCCCTGGCTGCTTCCGCTGCCACGGCGGCGACCACGCCACCACCGATGGTGCTCGCACTATCCCGGTGGAGTGCGATACCTGCCACGTCTTCCTGGTGGAAGGCAGCCGCACCCGACCCAACCTGGCGGCGTTGCGGTAAGGGCGCCCACGGCAGTCCGGCGGGGTGGAACGTGCGCATCGACGTCAACGGCGTGAGCTTGGCGGTGGAGGAGGCGGGCCGCGGGGTGCCGCTGGTGCTGCTGCACGGCTTTCCGCTGTCGTCGCACATGTGGGAGCCGGTGTTGCCGGCGCTGGCCGAGGTGGCGCGGGTGATCACCGTGGACCTGCGCGGCTTTGGAAACTCGGACGCGCCGGCGGCGGGCTACACCATGGACGCCTTGGCCGAGGATGTCCTGGCGCTGACCGAGGTCCTGGGTCTGGCCCGCTTTGCCCTGGCCGGTCACTCCATGGGCGGGTACGTGGCGTTTCGGGTGGCGGCCCGCGCTTCACAGCGCCTCGCCGCGTTAATCCTGGTGGACAGCCGCGCCGAGGCCGACGACGAGGCCGGTCGGCGCCGGCGGGAGCAAGCCATTGGCCACATCCTGTCTGGCGGGCGCGACGAGTTTCTCGACCACTTTCTCCCCAAGTTGGTGTCGGCCGAGACGCGCCAGCGGTGGCCGCGCCTGCTGCAGGAGCTGCGCGCCATGGCCCAGGGAGTGGGCGACCATGTGCTGGTGGGCTGCCTCGCCGGCATGCGGGAGCGCCCGGACAGCCGGCCGTTGCTGGCTAGCCTCACCATGCCGGTGTTGGCGATGGTGGGGGAGGAGGACGACCTCACGCCGGTAGCGTGCGCCCGCACCATGGCCGAGACAGCGCCGGGAGGATCGCTGGCGATCATCCCCGGGGCGGGCCACACCCCACCGGTGGAGCGCCCGGTGGCCACAGCCGAGGCAGTGGTGGCGTTCCTGCGCAGCACTCTTCTTCACCATCGCGGTTGATCCATGGACGCACCGGGGGTGGCGGTGAGCGTAGCGCTGCCGGCCGGCGCAGGGCGTCGGGGGTATCATCGGCGGGTGTGCGGCCGCTTTTCCTTCGCTTCGCCCCCTGAGGTGGCGGCGCAGGTGTTCGGCGTGGCGGCGAGCTCTCTGGGTGCGCCCCGCTACAACATCGCCCCCACCCAAGAGGTGGCCATCGTGCGCTGGCACGAGGGTGGCCGACGCCTGGGGTGGGCGCACTGGGGGTTGATCCCCGCGTGGGCCAGGGACCGCAGCCTCGGTGCGCGCCTGATCAACGCGCGGGCCGAGACGGCGGCGGACAAGCCGGCCTTCCGCGGCGCCTTCAAGGCGCGCCGCTGCCTCGTTCCCGCCGACGGTTTCTACGAGTGGGTGCACCAGGGTCGCGGCAAACAACCGTATTTCATCGCCTTCCGCGACGGGCGCCCGTTTGCCTTCGCCGGCCTGTGGGAACGCTGGGGCGAAGGGGGAGAGACGGTGGAGTCGTGCACCATTCTCACCACCACTCCCAACGAGGTGGTGGCGCCGCTGCACGACCGCATGCCGGTCATCGTGCCGGCGGAACACTACCAGCGTTGGCTCGACCCGGAACTGCGGGACGTCCGGCTCCTGCAGCCCCTCCTGCGACCGCACCCCGCCCACGGGATGGTGGCCTGGCCGGTCAGCCCCCGCGTCAACAACCCCCGTTTCGACGACCCCGCCTGCCGCGCGCCGGTCACCCCGTCTCGGTGAGGAAGCGGCGCGCGGCGCCCAGCTGGCCGGCGAAAGCGTCGCGGTCGCCGCGCTCCACCGCCCCGATCAGGTCACCTAGGGCCTCGTGCACGGCGCGGTACACCTCCCTGCGGTGGGGGTTCAGGCGCTGGATGTCCAGGTAGAGGTCGGGGTCCTCGGAGACCACCGAGACGGCGGTGGCGGCCTGGCGCTGGAACGTCGTGGAGGCGCAGCGCTGCAACTCCGCGGCGTCGAGCCCCGACCGGGTGAGGGCGGCGCCGAACAGCATGCCGGTGAGGTGGGCGAGGCCGAGCAGCCACCCCATGAGCCGGTCGTGATGGGCAAAGGGGATGGGGATCACGGTGGAGTAGGGGTGGAGGAGTAACGGTGCGAGAACCCTCCTCTCCTCCTCCCCCGGTGTGCGGCACGCCAGGACGAAGGTGAGGGGTTCGTAGGGCGACTTGCCGGGTCCGAACATAGGGTGCAGGCACGCCACTGGCACCCCGAGTCGGTGCGCGGCGTCCAGGGCGGGAGAAAGGTGGCTCTTGATGGAGGCGATCTCCACCACCACACCCCGCGGACGGTGCTCCACCAGCTCGGCCACCACCAGCGGCGTGGCGGCCAGGGGCACCGAGACCAGGAGAAAGTCGTAGGCGTCCAGATCGGGCACGGCGGCCAGATCGGCGAACCGGCCGGGCGCCGGGGCGAGACCTCCCCAGGCGGGATCCACTGCGTCCACGCGGTGCCCCACCAACGAGAGAAAGTTGGAAAACCACATCCCCATGCCGCCGGCGCCGCCCAGCAGCAGTACGCGTCCGCCCCGCGACGCGCGCAGCGCTGTGCCCACCCGATGCTGCCTCTCCACCGAGCCGGCCATTACCGCCTGGAACACCGCCTCCATCACGCCGGGGGTGACGCCACACGCCTCGGCGTGCTGGCGGGCGCGGGCCAGCACCTTCTCCTCCACGTCCCGCACCACCACCGGGGTGCCCTGCTCCGCCTTGATCCGCCCCACCTCGGCGGCCAGTTCCATGCGCCGTCGCAGCAGCTCCAGCAGGGCGCGATCCACCTCCGCAATGCTCTCCCGTACATTGGCCAGCTCCGCTGAACTCTCCATGCCGTCCCTCGACCACGCTACGATAGCAGCGGCGAGCGGGCGGGTGGCGTAAGCCCGCCTCCGGAGGTAGCTGATGTGGCGCAGGGTATGTGCCTTGAAAGACTTGCGAGACGGTGAAGGGCACAGTGTGCAGGTGGACGGCGTTGAGGTGGGGGTGTACCGTTGCGGGGAAGAGCTCTTCGCCGTGGAGAACATCTGCACCCACGCCCACGCCTATCTTCACGAGGGGAGCGTCGATCGCGTGCGCTGCACGGTGGAGTGCCCGCTGCACGGCGCCGAGTTCGACTTGCGCTCCGGCGCGGTACTTTCACCTCCCGCCGAGGAAGCGCTGCGGGTCTTTGCGGTGCGCGTGGTGGGGGATGAGGTTCAGGTGGATATTCCGGAGGCCAGCGGCGAGGCCGCGGAGGGGCGCGCGAAGAGCTGAAGCTCGTACAGCGAACGGTAAATCCCGCCGGCGGCCAGCAGCTCGTCGTGCCGGCCCTGCTCCACCAGCCGGCCGCCGTGCATGACCAGCACGCGGTCGCAGCTCACCACCGTGGCGAGGCGGTGGGCGATGATCAGAGCGGTGCGGCCGCGCAGCAGGCGGTCCAAGGCGAGCTGGATCAGCGCTTCGGTCTGGGGGTCCACGGAGGCGGTGGCCTCGTCCAGGATGAGGAACTCGGGGTCGCCCACCAGAGCGCGGGCGAAGGAGATGAGCTGGCGCTCACCCACGGACAGGCCGGCGCCGCGCTCGCCCAGGACGGTGTCCAGGCCCTCGGGGAGGCGGCGCAGGAGGTCGTGCGCTTGGACTTGTTCCAGCGCCCAGAGGATGCGTTGGTCGCCCACCCCGTCGCGGCCCAAACCGACGTTATCGCGCACGCTGCCGGCGAAGCAGTCCACGTCCTGCAGCACCACGGCAAAGCGCCCCCGCAGGTCCGCCAGGCGCAGCGAGCGCACGTCCACCCCGTCCACGGTGACGCGGCCCCGCTGCACGTCAAAAAAGCGCAGGAGCAGGTTGACGAGAGTGCTCTTGCCGGCGCCGGTGTGGCCCACCACCGCCAGCTTCTCGCCGGGGGCGGCGGTGAAGTCGATGTTGGACAGCACCCACCGCTCATCGTCGTAGGCGAACCACACTCCCTCGTAGGCGAAGGTGCCGCGGCGGGGCGGCGGCGGCGCCGGCACCGCCGGCTCCAACACGCTGGGTTGGATAGCCAGCAGGGCCTGCAGCCGCTCGGCGGCGGCCAGGGAGGTCTGCAGGACGTTGTAGTTTTCCGCCAGGTCGGAGATGGGCCGGTAGAAGCGCTGCACGTACTGGAGGAAGGCCACCAGCACGCCGAGGGACAGCGTACCGCCCGCTGCCCATCCCCATCCGAACACCAGCAGCCCCGCCAGGCCCGCCGCGGTGAGCAGCTCCACGGCCGGGAAGAACACCGCGTAGTAGAAAATGCCGCTGATGTTGGCGTCGCGGTGGGCGGCGTCGAGGCGGCGCAGTTCAGCGTGGGCGCGGGCCTCGGCGCGGGCCAGCTGCACCACCGAGATCCCCGACAGGTGCTCCTGCAGGTGGGTGTTGACGGCGGCCATGCGTCCCCGCACCTCCCGGTACACGCGGCGGGCGTTGCGGCGAAACCAGGTGGAGAGCAGCCCCAGCAGTGGGAGGATGGAAAAGGCCACCAACGCCAAGCGCCAGTCCAGGGAGAAGAGCACCGTGACGATGCCCCCCAGCAGCACCAAATCCGCCACGATCTGCACGAAGCCCGAGGTGAACAGCTCGTTGACCGCCTCCACGTCACCGGTCAGGCGGGTCATTACCCGCCCCGTGGGGGTGCGGTTGAACCACGCCAGCTCCAGGCGCTGGAGGTGGGCGAACAGGGCGTCCCGCAGGTCGCGCATCACCAGCTGGCCGGTCATCAGCATGGTGCGCCCTTGCCACGCCAGCAGCGTGGCACCGGCCAGCAGCGCTAGCAGGTACGCCACCACCAGAGTGGCGAGGCCGGCGCCCCCGTCGCGGGGCAGGCCTAGCGCCCCCATCACCCGGTACACCCGGGCGGCGGTCTCGCCGGGCTCGGGTTTGAGGTACAGATCGATGGCGGCGGCGGTGAGCAGCGGCCCCAGGATCTGCAGGGCCGACCCGGCGATGACCAGCAGGGTGGCGAGGACCACGCGCCGCCAGTAGGGCCTTACCCACGCCGCCAGCCAGCCGGTCAGACGCCGGTCGGTGGTCACAGCTACCACGTCCTGGGTCATGCCGCTCACGCCTGGCCTCCCCCTGCCGGTGCCGCGGCGGGAGGCTGGCCGCTGCCCCCGCCTTGACCCACCCGCGGCACGCGCGACAGCAGGCGCAGGGCGCGGAAGCGTACGCTGCGCCGCCACACCCCGTCGCGCACCACGTCGCCGGCCAGCAGAGAGACGAGGGCGGCGCGCAACCCCAAGCGGTGGGGCGGCTGCAAGAGCAGGCGATGAAAGCGTGGATCGTGCAAGGCGCGGGCCAGTGCGAAGGCGAGGCGGTGTAGGCGGCGGGTGAGGGCGATGGTGGGGCCGAAGTCGGCGGCGTCCACGCGGCCGTGACGGGCGAACGCCTCGGCCACGTCCTGGGCGGCGCAGGCGGCGGTGGCGAGGGCGGCGAGCACCCCGAAGGGGACCACGGGGTCGAAGAAGCCGCTGGCATCGCCCAGCAGGCAGAACCCATCGCCGGCCACGCGCATCACCCGGTAGGAAAAGTCGCGGTACAATGCGCTGGCCGACGGACTGGAGGTGGCGGCGAGGAGCCGCGCCGCCGACGGGGCGCGGGCCGCCGCCGCGAGTAGCGCTTCGGCGTCCAGGGGTGGCCCGGAGCGGGGCGGGGAGTCCAGCACCGCGCTCACCGCCACGGCGTTGCCGGCCAGGGGTGTACTCCACAGCCAACCGCCGGCCAGCCGGGCGTAGGTGGTCCAACTGGCGCCCTCCGCCACCGGTTGGAGGGCGCTACGCCACTGCTGGAGGGCGACTTTGCGGTGGCGTGGGTAGCCGAACCGCCACCCCATGCGGGAGGCGAGAAACGCCCCCTGCCCGGTGGCGTCGAGCACCGCCCGAGCGTGGATCTGCCGAGTCGTGCCGCCGGGGGTGATGGCCACCACCCCGGTCAAGCGGTTTCCCTCCCACACGGGGTTGGCTGCGCTCCACCCCTGGAGCACCTCGGCGGCGCTGGCCCGGGCCAGGGCCAGCAGCGTCTCGTCCAACTCTTGGCGGTGCACTGCGAGACCCTGCGGCAGGGCCGGGGCGAGGGCCTCGTTGAAGGGCAGCTGGACGCCCTGGGTGTCATCCTGCGAGCGAAACGTCACCCCCTCCACCGGGCGGGTGTGGGGCAGCGAGCGCACCGTGTCGGCCACGCCCAGCTCCTCCAGCAGGGCCACCGCCCCCGGGGGCAGACACGCACTGGCACCAACGCCTGCCCCGGGCGGGCCGCCGAGCACGGTGACGCCGATGCCGTGGCGGGCGAGGAGGGTTGCTGCGGTACTGCCGGCCGGGCCAGCGCCCAGCACCAGCACGTCGGTGGGCAGGAGGGCGGGGACGCTCATGGGGTTTGGCGGCGCCCCCGGGGTTCTACAGCCGGGCCAGAAGCACGCGGAGAGCGTCCAGCTCGCCGGCGGTGGCGTAAAAGTGGGGGGAGAAGCGCACCAACCCTTCGCGGGCGCCGACAATCACCGAGCGGGCTTCCAGACGACGGCGGACCTCCTCCGCGGGCAAAAACGGATGGCGGGCGGCGACGATTCCGGACGCTTCGTGCCCGGCACCGGGGGAGACCACCTGCCAGCCGGCCTGTACCAGCATCTGGGTGATGGTACGGTTGTGACGCACGATACGCTCGTGCACGTCCTGGGGGTCGGCGTCCAGCAGCAGATCCAGCGCCGCCGCCAAACCGGCCACCAGCACGGTGGGCATGGCGCCGGCCTCGAAGCGGCGGCCATCGGGGAGGAACTCCAGCTCGTGCAGGAACAGCGAGCCGGGCTTGCGGCGGACGTTAAGCCAACCGGCCAGGGCAGGGTGCAGGCGCGCCCGCAGCTCTGGGCGGGTGATCAACACCCCCAACCCCTCGGGTCCCAGCAGCCACTTGTGGCCGTCGGCGGCCACCGCGTCGGCGCCCAAGGCTGCGAAATTGGCGGGGAGGGCCCCCAGCCCTTGAATGGCATCTACCACCACCAGGATCCCCTCCCGGTGGGCAGCGTCGGCCAACTCCGCCACCGGCGCCACCCACCCGGTGTGGAACGAAACCCATGAGAGGGCGAGCAGACGCACCGGTGGCTTCAGCAGCGGCACTACGATCTCCGGGCGGATCCGCCCGGAGGGCGTGGGGAAGCGCACCACCTTCACGCCCCGGCGTGCCAGTGCCAGCCACGGTGCCACGTTGGCGGCGAACTCCTCCTCGCCCACCAGCACCACGTCCCCTTTGCGCCACTCGAGGCCGTGGGCCACCAGCGACAGCCCCTCCGAGGTGGAACGCACCAAGGAGATGTCCTCGGCCCGGGCGGCGGTCAGCTGGGCGGCTAAGGAGCGCGCCTTCAGCTCGGTTTGGCGCCATTGCTCCCAGGCCACCGCCCCCGTGGTTTCCAGCTCGGCGACGCGCTGTCGCATGGCCTCGGCGACGCGGCGGGGCAGGGGGCACACGGCGGCGTGGTTGAGGTACAGGCAGCGCTCCCGCACGGGGAACTCCGGCAGCCAGCGGCCGATCTCCAGCGGCACGGGCGGAGTATAGTCGCTCCGTGCTCTCCCGCCGCGCGACCCGCAGTCCCGGTCAGAGGCACCGACCCGGACACGATTCCTGGCTCGGACACGGGTGCCGGCCGCCCGGGGGCTCCCGCTCCGCCCCTGGGCGCTGGGGCGCTGAGGGTTGCCGGCGTCCACCCATCGCCGGGGGGTGGTGACGTGTGCGGGATAGCCGGCTGGGTCGGGGCCGTGCCCGATCGGCCTCGGGAGTCGCTGGCGGCGATGCTGGCGCGCCTGGTGCACCGCGGCCCCGACGACGAGGGGGTTGCCCAAGGCGAAGGGTGGGCGCTGGGGGCGCGGCGGCTGGCCATTGTGGACCTCCAGACCGGGGGGCAGCCGGTGTTCAACGAGGATCGCTCGGTGGTGGCGGTGCTCAACGGCGAGATTTACAACTACGTGGAGCTGCGCGCCGAGTTGTCGGCCCGCGGCCATCAGCTGCGCTCCCGGGGCGACACCGAGGTCCTCGTCCACCTGTGGGAGGAGGAGGGTGAGCGCCTGCCCCACCGCCTGCGGGGGATGTTCGCCTTCGCGCTGGTGGATACGCGGCAGCGCGTGCTGTTTTTAGCGCGCGATCGGCTGGGCAAGAAACCGCTGTATGTGGCGCGCCGAGGGGCGACGCTGTGGTTCGCCTCGGAGCTGAAGAGCTTGCGCGCCGGCCTGCCCGCCCTGGGAGGTGTGGACGGGGCGGCGCTGCGCTCGTTTCTGGCCTTCGGCTTCGTGCCGGAGGGGCAGTGCATCGTGCCGGGGGTGGAAAAGCTCCCGCCCGCCCACTGTGCCCGGTTCGAACTGGACAGCGGGCGCTGGGCTACCCGCCGGTACTGGGAGCTGCCCTGGGGCGCTGACGCCGATCAGCGGCCGACGCGGCGGCAGGCGGTGGAGGAGGTGCGAAAGCGTCTCGCCCAAGCGGTGCATCTGCGCCTGCGCGCCGACGTGCCGGTGGCCGTGTTCCTCTCCGGCGGCATCGACTCGGGGTTGATCGCGGCCCTGGCCGCCCCCTGCGCTCCTGCCCTGCGAGCCCTCACCGTGACTTTCGGCACCCCCCGCGACGAGCTATCCCTGGCCCGCCGCACCGCCGCTGGCGCTGGCCTCGAGGTGACTCCGGTACCGGTGGATCCCTTGGCCGGTGTGGCGCTGCTCCCCGACCTCGCCGAGGTGTTCGACGAGCCCCTCGCCGACCCTTCGGCCATCCCTACCCTGCTAGTCAGCCGGGCGGCGCGCGCCTTCGCTCCCGTGGTGCTCAACGGCGACGGCGGCGACGAGGTGTTTGCCGGCTACCGCCGCTATTGGGCGGCGGCCCTTGCGGTTCTGCCCGGGGCGCGACTGGCGCGACCGGTGCTGCGGCGACTGGGCGGCTGGGGGTGGCGAATGGCGGAGGGCCTTGGCGGCGGGGAGCACCCCTACCTGCACTGGGGGCCGTGCAAGCTGGGGCCTGCTGGGGCGGCGGCGGTGCTGGGGGGGGAGATCGAGGTGCCAGCTGGTCTGGGCGAGATCCTGCACCGCCTCGCCGGTGCGCCGTTGCCCCAGCAGCTGCGCGCCGCCGACCTGGAGTTCTTCCTGCCCGGCGACCTGCTGGTCAAGATGGACCGCGCCTCCATGGCCGCCTCGGTGGAGGCCCGCTCCCCCCTGCTGGACCACGAACTGGTGGAGTACGCGGCTGCGCTGCCCCCCTCGCTGCTGTTCAGCGCCCTGGGCACCAAGCCGCTGCTGCGGGCCGCCGCGGCGGACCTGCTGCCCCGCGCCGTGCGCCGCGCCCCCAAGGGCGGCTTCGAGGTGCCCCTGGCGCAGTGGCTGGCGGGTCCGTGGGCCGAGGAGGTGCGCACGGTCTTCGAAGATCCCCAGGCGGCGCTGCGCGGGCTGATCCCAGCGGTGCGCTTGGCACCCTGGCGGTGGTGGCAGCGGCACCCCGACCGGGCGCGCGCCGCCCGCGCCGTCTTCACCCTGCTCACCCTGGAGTACTGGCTGCGCCGCTGGGGGTAGCTGTGCCCCCCGAGCGGCGCACCAGGGTGGAGATGAGGTGGGGAACCGGCGGAAAGGGCGACGCGCGCGGCCGGCGAGCGGGGCGGTCCCCGACTCGTGCGTCCTTCTCGCCGGTCTACCTTTCCGGCCGGGAGGGTGCAGGGCGAGCAGGGGAGTTGGGTCGCGAGGCGTGGGCGGGGCTGCTCAACGAGGAGGAAGTGGAGGAGCCGCTAGGAGCTGCAACCCGCGGCGCGGGTGCGGAGCGGGGAACGGGCGCGGTGACCCGGGAGGGCGCCAGGGAGTCCCATGCCGGGGCGCTGGAGCGTACGGGCGGTGAGTAGTCGTTGCGAGGAATGAAGGCTCGGGATGGAGGGTCGACGGCGGGTGGCGAAACGCCGGCGGCGGGGGGGTGCTGACGTTCGTGGCTGCGCTCCCAGCGATAGGCATCCCTTCCGGCCGGGTTGCCCGGGTACCCCCACTGGCCGCTCCCGACGGGGCGGGGGGCGAAACTCCGCCGCGCCTGGGGCGGCGGAGTTTCGGGGTTGCTGGGCGGAGGCGGCGGCGCCGGCCGGGAACTCTCGGCCGGTGGGCGCGCCGGAGGGGGCGCCGAGCTGCGGCCCGGCGCCTCGCCGGGGGAGCGGGCCGGCGGCCGCACCGGGGGTGGCTCGCTGCCGCGGCCCCCGGTTGCCTCCGAAGGGGCTGGGGGCGGGGGAGCGCTGCGCTGGGGCGCACGGCTGGAGCCCTCGCCGGTGGGCTGAGGCGGTGACGGGTCGCCGCCCCGCTGCGGTCGCTCGAGGGCCGGCCGACTCACGTCGCGGCTCGGGGTACCTGGTGACCCTACCCACCCCGGTGCACCGGGCTCCACCCGCTCAGGGCGGGTACGCTCTGGGAGGCGGAGGGGGGCACGCTCATCCCCGCCGCTTCCCCGGCCGGGGGTGCCAACTCCGCCCTGGCCCCCGCCCGTGGGCGCCGGCGGGCGCTCGCGGCTCCATGGGGAATCGCCTTCGCGGCGGCCAACCTCGCCGCGGCCAGCAAGGCGGGAGGGGGTGTCACCACTGCCAGCGCTTCGTTCAGCGCTGCGGATGAGGTCGCGGGTGGGCAGCATGCGCACTCCTGGCACGGTGTCTCGACCACCGCCCGCCCCTTCGTCGCGCCGCAACACGCGGGTGAGATCGGGGATGCTGTCCTCCTGCAAGCCACGGCGGAACTCGCGCTCGAACGTCTCCTGCCCCGGACGGAGGTCGCGGGTGAGCAGCGGTCCCGTGCGCACCAGGGCGGGGGTGCGGGGCAGCTCTTGGCGCAGGCGCTCGGGGCTCACGCGTACCCGATCCAGACGGGCGTGGGCGAAGTGGCTGGCAGGTACCACCGTCCAGGGACGCAGGTCAATCTCACTGAGGTAGACGCGTCCGCGAAAGTCCAAGGTGACGTGGCTCCAACGGCCGGGGTAGGAGCGCGCATCGTGGTAACGGTAGCGATGCCAGTACCACCAGTCGTAGTAGCCGCGGGGGCACCAGCCGATGTAGGTGCCGGAGTAAAACCAGTGCACCCAGGCCGGGCCCCAGACCCAGTCCCAGCACCACAGCCACCCGTAGCGGGGGTGGTAGGTCCAGGAACCGTAGTGGTAGGGGTACCACCCCCATGGCTCGTAGGAGATCCAGCTCCACCCCACCGGTGTCCAGTACCAACGCCCGTAGCTGTAGGGCACCCAGGTGATCGCAACGCGAGGACGCCAGGCCCAGTAGGAGTCCACGTAGATCCAGTCGCCGTAGGAGTCCAGGATGGCAGCGCGACTGGCGACGCGGGAGCCTAGATGTTCGGCGGTGCGGCTCGGCCCCGCCGGTCGCCGGCGCTCAGAGACCCAACGCCAAAACTCATCCCGCGGTTCCCACAGCGCCCGCGTCTCGATCACTGTGCCGCCGTCCACGCGCGCCTGCTGGCCGGCGCGCAGCAGCGCGGAGCCGGCCCCCGAGGGCAGCTCGGCCAGGCCGGAGAACGACTGCACCGCTAGCCGGCGACCCTCCAGGTCCAGGCGGTAAAGGCCTGGGCGCTGAAGAAACAGCGTGCCGGCGGGGGTGTCCAGACGCATGGTGTCGTCCCCCAGGCCATGGGCGGGCAGCTCCAAGGCGGCGGTGCCGGCAGCCAGATGCAGAACCGTGCGGGGGGCCGGGTTGTCGCGGGACAGGGCGAGGGCATCGAAATCCAGGGTAGAGAACTCGTCCACCCACACGACGGTGGCGTCGGCCAGCACGATCTCCACCCGGGCAGCGCGGGAAGTCACCAGGCGATCGCCGGCTACCACAGGCATGTTCACCACCGCGTCCAGGGTTTCCTCGCCGTGCGCCGGCCGCAGAGTGGCGTAGCGCTCCACGTAGGAGATGTAGCTCAGCGAGGTCGCATCGTCCTCCGCGAAGGCCGTGCCAGCGGCCGCGAAGGCCACCCCTGCGGCGGCGAGGATGCTGATGAATCGAGCCATGGGGCACCTCCCTTCACGTTCCACCCTCCCTGGTAGCAAGTCCGATGCCAGTCAGCGCCGGAGGCGATCCAGGGACACCAGCTGGTGCTGTTGGCGCAACTTGACCAGCGTACCGGGGGGGTAGTATCCGGAACGCAGCGCTACGTTGGGGTAGGTGACGCAGCCGGGGCCCATGAGGACGCCGGGGTTGAGGACGGTGTTGCAACCGGTGCGGCAGCCGTCACCTAGAATAGCTCCGAGCTTCCGCAACCCCGTGTGTACCGTCTCGCCACCGTGGGAAAAGCTCACCTCTCGTCCGATGTTCTTGACGTTGGAGAGGATCGTGCCTGCCCCCAGGTTGACGTTGCGGCCCAGGATGGAGTCCCCCACGTAGTTCTGGTGCGGGGCGTGGGCGCCGTCCAGGAGGATGGCGCGCTTGAGCTCGCTGTGGGCGCCGACCACGCACCCGTGGCCGAGGACAACGCTGCCGCGCAGGTAGGCGCCGGTGCGGATCTCGCAGCCGTCGCCGATGATCAACGGGCCGCGCAGCACCACCCCGGGCTCAATGCGGCATCCCTCACCGAGGGCAATGGGCCCTTCCAACAGATGCACGCCGGCGGGCAGGGCGGGGTTTGCCGTCCAGCCGCCAAAGGCGGCCAGGTAGGCGTCCAGGGACTGGCCTAGCGCCGTCCACACCGGCAGGTCACGGGCGAACAGCGCGGCGTGGGGGAAGGAATCCAGGTCGGCGAAAAACTCCTCTGGTGCAAAAGGGGTCATAGCCTGGAGTATAGCCGCACGCCAGCGCCCTTCACCCCTCGGCACACCATGGCCGTGCCCGCGTCTGTGAGCGCCACTGGCGACCGGGTTGGCGTCGTCGGGTCCTGCGCCGCCCCGGTGGGCGGCGCCCGGTTGGCGGGGGTACATGTGGCGCCCTGCCGCCGGCGGGCTGGGGAGGGAGGGGGCGGTGTCCGTGCCGGTGACCGTGTACCGTTGGCGAGGTCAAACGGCCTCGAGGTGCGGGCCTGCGGGCCCGCGCTCCCGCGGTGCGTGACGTTGGCCGGTGCCCGTGGCCGGGTCGGTGGCCGAGCCGCCGTCCATGCCCGTCGCGGTGGGCGGAACCGTTACGTGGTAAGGGCGTTGACTGTGGGGTCGCCGTTGCCCTCGGGGGTAGAGGGGGCGGTGGCGGGACGGCGGACGACGACGAGGGTCTGGTCGTCGTCGGGCACGGTGCGCCCGGAAAAACGGTCGAGGGCGGCGAACACCTCGCGGACGATCTCCTGGGCGGGACGGTGCTTGAGCTTGCGGACGAGGCGCTGCAGCCGTTGCACGCCAAACTCTTCGCCGGCGCGGTGCCCGTGGCACTCGGTGATGCCATCGGTGTACATGACCAGCGTGGCCCCCGGCTCCAGGCGGGCAAAGCCGCGCAGATAGGCGGCGTCGGGCATAGGCCCCAACACCATGCCGCCCTCCCGGAGATACTCGGTGCTGCCATCGGCGTGAAGCAAAAACGGCGCGGGGTGCCCGGCGTTGACGTAAATGATGCTGCCATTGGTCTCCAACTCGGCGACAAACAGGGAGACGAACTTGGTGGCCAGCTTGGACCGATTGATGATGGCGTTGAGGCGCTCCACCGTGCGCGACACCTTGTAGTCCCGGGATAGGCCCATGCGCAGACCCATGTATACGTCGCGCACCTGGAGGGCGGCGGGGAGGCCGTGTCCGGAGGCGTCGGCGATCACTAGGTCGAACAGGTGTGGGGTGATGGGGATGTAGTCGTAGAAGTCGCCGCCCACCACCTCGGCGGCCCGGGAACCGCCCCCGATATCGAAGTCGGCGTAGGCCGGGGTACGCTTGGGGAGGATCGAGGTTTGAATGCGCAGGGCGTCTTCCAAGATCTCTTCGAAACGTTCCTGGCGCAGCTTCTGGTTGATGGCCAGGCGCACGATGTTGAGGGAGGCGCGCAGGTCGCGCTCGCGCGCCCGCCCGGCGGCCACGTCGAAGGAAATCAGGTAGTCGCCGTCGGCCAGGGCGATGGCGGCAAAGCGCTCCCGCGTGCCCAGCAGCGCCTCCAGCTGCGGGTCGAGGCCCGGCGCAGCCCGGTCCATGACCACCATGCCGGAGTCGATGGCGGCTTCGATGGGGGCGTAGGAGTGGGGAACCACCATCCCCGGCGGTGGCGCCGCCTCGCCGAAGGATCCCACCAGCTCATACCCCTCGTCGGTGCGCTTGTACAGGCGGCCGCCGACGATGCCCAAATCCTCCCGGAAGTTGGTCACCATGTATTCGGCGACGTTGTGGATGGTGGCCAGGATGTCCTCACCGCGTTCGATGGTGGAGAGGGTGCGCTCCACCCGCCGGAAGAGCGACTTCGGTGCGCTCTCCGGCGCTGGTCCGTGATTGCGGTGAGACGTTCTGCTCTTGCTCATGACAGGCTCCCGAGAACAATAACGGCGCGCCTGCTGCCGGCGCGCTTGGGGCGAGTCTAACGCTTTCCCTCGATGGTGTCCAACAGCGCAGCCCCGCCGGCTACCTGGGGATCCAGCCGCAGCGCTTTGGTGGCCAGCCGGCGAGCCTGGGCGGGGCGTCCGGCGGCCAGCTCGGCCCGCGCCAAGGCGACCCAGGCGTCGGCGAGGCGCGGCTCCAAACGGCGGGCGCGCAGGTAAAAGCGCCGCGCCTCCGCCACCTTGCCGCGCGCCAGTTCCACGTCGCCGCGGACGATGAGCAGGTGGGGCGAGGCGCCGGAGAGGCGCGCCGCGGCCAGTGCCGCATCGGCCTCTACGGTGCGTCCCAGCGAGGTGTACAGCAGAGCCAAGTTGGACAACACGGTGGGGTTGGTGGGATCGCTGCGCAAGGCCTCGGCGTAGGCGGCCAGTGCCCCGCCTATGTCGCCCAGGCGGCGCCTGGCCACCCCCAGGTTCCCCCACGCCGGGGCGAACTCGGGGGCGAGCTTGACGGCGTTGGCAAAGAGGCGCTCGGCGGCCTCGGGGTGGCGCAGCCGCAGCTCGTCGGCGCCGCGGTTGTTGAGGTACAGGGCGGTGACCCAGAGGTCGTTCAGCGGTCGCACCACGGCGGGCTGGCGCCGGCGGGTGCGGTCGAAATCGAAGTAGGTCATGCCTCCGGCGTGGGAGAGTAGCGCCACCACGTGGGTGTTGACCACGATGAGGTCGTCCTCCCGCTCGCTGCTGCGTATCCGGGTGATCAACCCGCTCTGCACCGGAATGCCCAGGGAGCGGCCCAGGGCCACGAAGAGGTTGGTAAACGACAGGCAGTTGCCTTGGCGGCGGTAGAACGCCTCCACCGCCGTCAAGGTGGTCTTGACCTCGTAGGTGAAGGGAAACTGCTGGGCATCGAAGAGCGCCTCCTGCAAGCGGCGGAGTCGTTCAAGATTCTCACCGGACCCCGCCAGGCGCAGCGCTTCGAGCCGCATCTCGGGGGTGAAGGCGAGGGGGTTAGGGACCTCGCGGGGGTCGACGCCGCGGGCGCGCAGCGCTTCCTCCCACTGCGCCGGCTCGAGAAAGGTCAAGGACGCGGTGGTGGAGGCGCAGCCGCCGGCCAGACCTGCCGCCAACAACAGGGCGATGAGTCGCAGTTCACCCACACTGGCAGTATACGCGGCGGCAATTAGCGCAGTTGCGGGGGAGCGGCGGCGCGCAGCTCCCGCAAGATCTCATCGAGGTTGGTGATACCTTTGGTCGCTGCCACTTCCTTGAGGGTGCCCCACACCGGCTCGCCGCACTGCACGCAGACGATCCCCCACCGGCGCAGCACCGCCGGCGCCTGGGGCAGGTGCGCCACCAGCTCCTCGATGGTCACATCGGGATGGATAAGGGGGGTTGGGCCAGGATCGTCAGGGTTCATGGCGTTCGACTTTACTACAGCATGGGGCGGGTCGGAGGATCGGCGCCCACCGCTGCTCGCACGCCGGGGCCGAGGCGCGGTAAGCTTCGAGGTTGTCGGCGGTTCCTGCTGGGAAGGAGGTTTACCATGGGTGGTGCGACTGTGTTGAACGTCGAGGATCGGCAGGGCGTACGTTGGTTGGCCATCAACCGGCCGGACAAACTGAACGCCCTCAACGGCGAGGTGCTGGCGGCGCTGGCCGAGGGTGTGGCGGGGGCGAAGGTGGCCCGGGAGGTGCGGGCGCTGGTGATCACCGGGGTGGGTGAGAAGGCCTTCGTGGCGGGCGCCGACATTGGCGAGTTCAGCGGGCTGTCCACGGCGCAGGCGCAGGCGCTGGCGCGCCGCGGGCAGGAGCTGTTCAACACCATTGAGCGTTTCCCAAAACCGGTGATCGCCGCGGTCAACGGCTTTGCCCTGGGTGGGGGGTGCGAGCTGGCCATGGCCTGTCACCTGCGGGTGGCTTCCAGCACTGCCCGCTTCGGCCAGCCGGAGGTCAAGCTGGGGTTGATCCCCGGCTACGGCGGCACCCAGCGCTTGCCGCGCCTGGTGGGGCGCGGCAGGGCGTTGCAGCTCCTCCTCACCGGCGCCATGATCGACGCCGCCACGGCGCTGTCTTGGGGGTTGGTCAACCGCGTGGTGGAAGCCGACCAGTTGGCCGAGGCGGTGCAGCAGATGGCCGCCGAGATCCTGGCGGTGTCGCCGGCGGCGGTGCGCCGCTGCCTGGAGGCGGTGGCGGCGGGGCTGGATGCACCCCTGGAGAAGGCGTTGGAGATGGAGGCGGCGCTGTTTGGCCTGTGCTTCGGCTCCCCCGACGCCCGCGAAGGCACCGAGGCGTTTCTGGCCCGCCGCCCGCCGCAGTTTCACCCCGAGTGACCATCCGGCTGCGAATAAAAACTGCGTCACGAGCGTTAGCTGGACGGTATGCAAAGCCGGGGTGACCCCTCGCGGGGCACCTGTCCAACAGCGCAAGGGGGGTGCGGAATGGCCGGAGCAGAGAGCAACCTGGGGATCATCGGCTGGGATCCGTTCCACTTCATCGTGGCGGATTTGGAGCGCAGCCGGCGCTTTTATACCACCATGATGAAGGTGCCGGAGGTGGCGCGGCTGGACCCTCGCCACGGGGCGGAGCAGGGGGAGGACGCGGTGATGTTCGGCGCCGGGAAGGCGCAGGTGATCTGCGTGACGCCGCGGGAGCGCGGCTCCCGCGCCGAGCGCTGGTTGCGCCGGCACCCCGACGGTGTGGCGGTCCTCACGCTGCGCGTGCGGGACGTGGAGGCCGCCCGCAAGCGGCTGGAGGAGCGCGGCGCCACCTTCACCACCGGGCTCGTCTCCGAGCCCGATCACCGCGGCCGGCCGTACCGCTACTTCGAGATCGCCACCCCCTTGGGAGATGTGCGTCTGCGCTGGGTGGAGCGGGCTAACGACGCACTGCCGCCGGGGTTTACGCCGCTGCCCCAGGGCCCGGAGGACAACCCCTTCGGCTTTCAAGTGGTCGACCACGTCACCTCCAACTTTCTTACCATCGAACCGTTCGTCACCTGGTTGCGAGACGTGTTAGGTTTTGAGGAGTTCTGGCGCGTCCACTTCCACACTTCGGATCTGCGGGGGGGCGAAGGCGGCTCGGGGCTGGCGTCCATCGTCATGACCGACCCCGAGTCGGGCATCAAACTGGCGAACAACGAACCCGCCGCCCCCAACTACGAGGCCAGCCAGATCTACACCTTCGTGGAAGGGAATCACGGCCCGGGGGTGCAGCACGTGGCGTTCCACGTGCCGGCCATCGTGCCCGCGGTGGAGGGGCTGCGTCGCGGCGGTATCGAGTTTTTGGACACACCCGCCACCTACTACGACATGCTGCCGGCTCGGCTCGCCCGCTTGGGGGTGCACAACCTCGAAGAGAACCTGGACGATTTGCGCCGGTTGGGGATTCTAGTGGACGGCGGCGACGAGCGGTACTTGCTGCAGATTTTCATGGTGGAAGGCGGCGTGCTGTACGGCGACGAGAAGGCGGGGCCGTTCTTTTACGAGGTGATTCAGCGCCGGGGCGCGAGGGGCTTCGGTGAGGGCAACTTCCGCGCCCTCTTCGAAGCCATCGAACGCGACCAGCAACGGCGGGAGCAGGTGCAGCGCCAGTTGGCCGCCGGCGCCGGCTCCTAAGTGGTTGAATTCTCGCTCTGAGAGGAGGTGCCATCGTGATTCACCGGCTGCAGCGCGGCTCGGTACCCCCCAAGCCCCACACGGTGTTCGAGGTGGAAGGGCGGTTGGCGTACGAGCACTGCTTCACCCGGCGGGGCTTCGAGGGGACGTATACCATTATGTATCACCGCCGGGAGCCTCACTGGGTGCGGGGCGAGGAGGACCTGGGGGTGCACCCGGGGGCGGCTGCCCCCAGCTGGGACGGCCCGGTGCGCCGCCGGCACTTCCTCGCTGCCCAGCTCCCCCCCGGCGGGCAACCCTTTGTCCACCGCAAGCTGCTGCTGGCCAACAAGGATATCGGCGTGTGGGTGGGGCGCCCCAGCGAGGACGACGCCACCCTGGTGGCCAACGGCGACGGCGACGAGCTGCTCTTTGTGCACGCCGGCCGCGGTAGGGTGGAGTCGCCGCTGGGCGTGCTGGAGTTTTTCGAGGGGGACTACGTGTTCATCCCCCGCGCCCTGCCCCACCGCATTCGACTGGCGGAGCCGGCCTTCTTTTTGGTCATCGAAGGGCGCAGCTTCCTCGATATCCCCAAGCAGTTTCGCAACCCCTCGGGGCAACTGCTCATGGAGGCGCCTTACAGCCACCGCGACTTCCGCGAGCCGGTGTGGCCTGCAGGGGGGCCAGAGACACTGCAGGCGCCTCGAGTTCTCACCCTCCTGCGCCACGGCCGCCTGTCCCGCTTCGAGTACCTCCACGACCCCTTCGACGTCGTCGGGTGGGACGGCCAGGTGTGGCCCTTCGCCTTTCCCATCCGCTGTTTCCAGCCCAAGACCGGCCTCGTGCACCTGCCCCCCACCATTCACACCACCTTCGCCGGCGGCGGCTTCGTGGTGTGTTCCTTCGTACCGCGCATGGTGGACTTCCACGAGCGGGCGATCCCCTGCCCTTACCCCCACTCGTCGGTGAACTGCGACGAGGTGATCTTCTACGTGGCGGGCAACTTCACCAGCCGCCGCGGGGTCGGCCCCGGCTCCCTCACCCTGCACCCGCCGGGGCTCCCCCACGGTCCCCACCCCGGGCGCTACGAGGCGTCCATAGGGAGCACGCGCACCGAGGAGCTGGCGGTGATGATCGACACCTTCGCACCGCTGCTGCCCACCGATCACGCCCGCGAGCTGGAGGCGGCCGGCTACAACCGGAGCTGGCTGGCGGGTGAGGACGGGGGAGTGATGGAATGACCGCGGCCGGCGCTTGGGTGTGGCACCCGCGCCCCGACGATCTCGCCAACTCCAACGTGGCGCGCCTGATGCGGCGGGCGGGGGTGGGCGATGTGGGTGAGCTGCGGCGCCGCGCCGCGGCCCAGCCGGAGTGGTTTTACCCCTTGATTTTGGACGATCTCGGGGTGGAGTGGTTCACCCCGTACCGGCAGCTGCTGGATGCCAGCCGTGGCCTGCCCTGGTGCCAATGGTTTTTAGGCGGCGAGGTCAACGTGGTCCACAACGTCCTGGACCGCCACGTGCGCGATGGGTGGGGCGGACAGCCGGCGGTGATCGCCGAGGGCGAAGGGCGGCAGCCACAACTGCTCACCTACGGGGAGCTCCACGGGCGGGTGACAAGCTTCGCCGGGGCGCTGGCCGGGCTGGGGGTGGGCGCCGGCGACGCGGTGGGTTTTTACTTGCCCATGACCGCCGAGGTGGTCGTGGCGCTGCTGGCGTGCCTGAAGATCGGGGCCGTGCCGGTACCGGTGTTCGCGGGCTTTGGCGCCGAAGCGCTGGCGGCGCGCCTCGCCGACGCCGGCGCCCGGGTGCTGCTCACCGCCGATGCCAGCCAGCGACGGGGGAAGGTGGTGGCGCTCAAACCCACCGCCGACCGGGCGGCGGAGCTGGCCCCCTGCGTCGAGCACCTGGTGGTGCTGCGCCACAGCGGCGAGCCCATCCCCTGGACACCCCGCGACCGCTGGTGGGATCAGATAGAGGCGGCCGCCTCGCCGGTGCAGCGCACCGTCCCCCTGCCGGCCTCGGCACGCTCGCTCATCCTATACACTTCGGGGACCACCGGACGGCCTAAGGGAGTGGTACACACCCACGCCGGCGTACTGGTGGTGACCGCCAAGGAGGTGGGGTACCACCTGGATCTGCGCCCGGGCGAGCGCATGCTGTGGCTCACCGACATCGGCTGGATGATGGGGCCCTGGGAGATCCTCGGCGTGCTCTTCCACCGGGGCACGGTGGTGCTGCTGGACGGCGCCCCCGACTACCCCCAGCCGGGGCGGTTGTGGGAGGTGGCGGCCCGCCACAGCGTCACCCACCTGGGCCTGGCCCCCACGGCGGCCCGGGTACTGCGACAGCACCAGCCAGCGCCTTGCCAAGCCTACCCTCTGCAAGGGTTGCGCATTCTGGGCTCCACCGGCGAACCGTGGGACGAGGAGACCTTCCTGTGGTACCACCGGGAGGTGGGCGGTGGCCGCTGCCCGGTGATCAACATTTCGGGGGGCACCGAGCTGATGGGGTGTCTGCTGGCGCCCCTGCCGGTGGCGCCGCTGAAAGCGACGTCGCTACAGGGCCCGGCGCTGGGCATGGACGTGGACGTGGTGGACGAGTCGGGGCAGCCGGTGCGGGGCGGGGTGGGGTACCTGGTGTGCCGGAACCCAGCGCCTAACATGACCCGCGGCTTTCTCGGCGATGCCGCCCGCTACCTGGAGACGTACTTCGCGCGCTTCGGCGAAAACCTGTGGGACCACGGCGATTGGGCGCGTATCGACGAAGATGGACAGTGGTTCCTCACCGGCCGGGCCGACGACACCCTCAAGGTGGCGGGCAAGCGCGTGGGCCCTGGCGAGGTGGAGGCGGCCGCCATGGCCCACCCGGCGGTGCGGGAGGCGGCGGCGGTGGGGCTGCCGGACCCCGTCAAGGGCACACGACTGGTACTGGTGGCGGTGGCGGCCCACCCCCAGGGCGGCAGCGACGAGCTCGGACGGCAGGTGGCTGAGCAGGTGGCCTCGGCCCTCGGCGCCGCCCTGCGTCCCTCCGCCGTGGTGTGGGTGCCGGCGCTGCCGGTGACCCGCTCGGGTAAGATACTGCGCGGCGCTCTCCGCCGCGTGCTGGCCGGGGAGGACCCGGGGCCGCTGGTCTCCGCGGCCAACCCCGAGGTGCTCCAGTCGGTGCCGGTGCTGCAACGGCCCCAGTAGGGCCGCTGGCGCCTAAGGACGGCAATGGTCGATGGCGCGCACCTGATCTACGACTGGAACGCCGGGGAGGAAGCCGCACCTCCGCGGCGCTCGCTCTCCTTTGACGACGAGACCTTGCGGGACGGGCTGCAAAGTCCGTCGGTGAGGAACCCGACGCTGGAGGAGAAGGTGGAGTTTCTCCACCGGGCGGCAGCGCTGGGCATCACCTCCGCCGACGTGGGGCTGCCCGGCGCGGGGGAGCGCGCCGCCGCCGACGCCCGCGCTCTGGTGGCCGAGATCGTCGCTGCACGGTTGCCCATCGTGCCCAACTGCGCCGCGCGCACCACCGAAAGCGACATCGTGCCGATACTGGAGATCGCCTACCACACCGGGTGCGAGGTGGAGATCGCGCTGTTCGTGGGGGCCTCGCCGATTCGCCTGTTCGTCGAGGGGTGGACCCTCGACGACGTGTTGCGGCGGGCCGAGCGGTGTGTGCGGACGGCGGTAGCCCACGGCGCGCCGGTAACCTTCGTCACCGAGGACACCACCCGCTCCCACCCCGACGATCTCCAGCGCATCGTCGGCGCGGCGGTGCGCAGCGGCGCCCGGCGGGTGTGCGTCGCCGACACCGTGGGGCACGCCACCCCGGCCGGGGCGGCCCGCATCGTGCGCTTCATGGGCGAGGTGATTCGCGCCGCTGGCGGCCATGACGTGGGCCTGGACTGGCACGGCCACAACGATCGGGGGCTGGCCACCGCCAACGCTTTGGCCGCGGCGGGGGCGGGGGCCGACCGGCTGCACGGCACCGTTTTGGGGGTGGGAGAGCGGGTGGGGAACGCCCCCATGGAGCAGTTGCTGGTCAACGCTCGCCTGCTGGGGTGGTGCGACGCCGATCTGCGCGGGCTGTCCGCCTACGTGCGCCACGGCGCCGCTATCCTCGGCGTTCAGGTGCCCCCCGGGCAGCCGATCGTGGGGCGGGATGCGTACCGGACCTCCACGGGGGTGCACGCGGCGGCCATCCTCAAGGCCACCGCTAAGGGGGAGGCGGGGCTGGCGGACATGGTGTACTCGGCGGTGCCGGCGTCTTGGGTGGGGGAGCGGCAGGTGCTGGAGGTGGGTCCCATGTCGGGGGCCTCCAACGTCCGCCACTGGTTGGCAACGCGCGGCTACCAGCCCACCGAGGAATTGGTGGAGCGCCTGCTGACCGCCGCCAAGCGGGCCGATCGGACGCTGCGGGACGACGAGCTCCAGGCACTGGTTGCCGCCAAGGGATAGAGAGGTACCACGTCTAGATTTGAAGCTTGTGGGGGGTAAGATCCCAGCCACTGGACGCTGGTCCCCCGGGGCCCGCCCGAGGGGCGGCCCTGGTCGCCCTGGCGGCCGTCTTTGCCGCTGGCTCCGCGGCGGCGTCGCGGGGGGCAGGATGGGCGGGCCAGCTGGGGTGGCAGGTGCCCCAGCTGGGGCCCGCCGCGGCCGGCACCCTGGGCACCCCCATCCCTGGCGAGGACCTCATGGGGTCGCTGCTGGGCAGCGGGGAGCAGCACCTGGCCGCGGCGTTGAGCGTGAACCGCGACACCCACCGGCTGCTCACCGCCCCCAGTCCCACTTTCACCTGCGACCCCTTGGGCAGACGGAAGAGCAGCGAAAGCTCGACCGCCACCGCGGTGCACCCCTACGCCCCCGAGGAGCGCCCTTTGGCCGTGGGCCTCGCCCCCATGGCCTCTCCCCCCACCACCTTCCGCTGGGACCGCCGGGGGCGGGGGGTGGCCGCCAGGGCCGTTGGTGGGTGAGGTGCCTCTGGGCGGGTGGTTGGGATTGGCCTCGCGGCGGGGTGTGCTGGTTTCAGCTGCACGATGCCAATCGAGAGGAGGGGAGAGGCAGCAGGTAGTCTCGGTTTCTTCAAGCAGAGGGGGGACTCGGTGAGCCCCGTGACGCTCCTTTGCCGTCAGAGTATGATGGCTTCCAAGTGGCCCGCGCCGAGGGGGAGAAAGCTTTGCTGGGCTGCGATGGTTCGTCGGAGAAGGGCGGGTTGCGGAAGTTACTGAGGTGCGCCGGTGCGGTGTGGCCAGCCATCTGGATGGTCGGGCTTTGCCACGCTCAGACCCCTTCCGCCCAACCCTGGATCAAACTCAACGGGGGCCTACCGCTGTATCACGAAGGGCGGGTGGTGGGCGCGACGCGCGCCACGTCGGGAAACCTCCACTTCGTCGTAGCCCACGGCGGGCGGGGGAGCATCGGCGGGCGCTTCACCCACGACGGCCAATGGCAGCTGTTCACTCCCCAGGGTTTCAGCAGCGACTCCCACCTGCTGCCGGCTTCGATGGCCAACGCGCTGGCCAGGTACGACCACGTGAAGCTCTTCCCGCTGCCGGGGGGAGGTGAGGACGACCTTTTGGGGGTTGGTTTTTTTCGATTCGGGGGCCTGCTGTTCGGGGGCACGCACCCCTTCGATATTCACGGCAATCTGGTGGGTCTCCGGTTCAGCGGGGGGCAGTGGACGCAGTGGCATAGGGCGGGACAGTTCCGGCGCCACTTTCTGGAGGCGTTACTGGAGACGGCGTGGAACGGCTGCCTCGAGATGGACGCCGCCTTCGACCCCACCTCGGGGACCGTGCTCCTGGTGGCCACCCGGCAGGATTTCGGTGCCCCGCCCGAGACCAACGTTTTGCGGTACCGGGAGGGCGAGCAATCCTGGCGTTTGTGGAGGGAGGGTGGGTGGGGGGCGGACCACCGGTGGGCCGAAAGCGCCCGGCGTTTCGTCAAAACCAACCTGGACCCCCACCACGAGCAGATTTCCAGTTTGATTTTGCTTCATGTGGGCGGGGGCAACTATCTGCTCACCTTCCAGTATCAGAAGACGGGCCAACCCCCCATCTTCACCGCCGCTCGCTACCGCGAGTCCGATGGGCAGTGGCAGGGATGGAACGGTGCCACCTGGGTAGCCGCCGGTCCCTGGGAGTTTGGCCCCGTGGTTACGGGTTACTTCTTTCCACGGTTGCCCCAGACCGCCTTCGTTTCGCCCGACGGCGTCGCCCGGCTCTTCTTCACCAATGTGGCGGCTGGGTGGCGGATCGAGGAGCTGCGATACGACGACCGCACCGAGAGCTTTGCGGTGGTACCCACCGACCTGCAGGTGGAACGCGGCACGGCCTGGCAAGTGGTGGGCGACGCCCAGGGGAACGCCTGGTTGGTGGCCCAGACCGCCTGGTCGTCCGCCGACGGCGAGAAAATTCGGGCGGCCTACCAACCCTACGGCGGTGCTTGGAGCCCCATCACCACGGTGTACTCGCCCCCGGCCACCGCGGAGCGGGGCGGGCTGGCCGTGGGGGCCCTGGCCTTCCACGGGCGCGCCGGCACCCACCTTGTCGGTTTCATAAGCGAGCGGATCGATGGCGTTGACCGGCCCTTCGCCATTTCCCCTGCAGCCCTCCCCGCCGAGCAGCCCCTCCTCCTCGCCCCGCCTATCCACCGGGAGCGCAACCCCAAGGAGGTGACGCTGGTTGCCGTGGTCTCGAACCAAGCTCCCGACCTGCTCTATGCGGGGGGGACAGCCGGCGGACATTTGGCGAGAGATCACGACGGCTATCTGTACGCCCCGCGCCCTGGTTACTGCGAGACCATCGTCCGCCGCGCCGAGGACACCGATTGGACCCGTGCCCACAGTTGGGGGGCGTTTTGGGACCACCTGTTCTTCCCGGGCGGTGCGGCGGTGGACAACCTGGGCGGCAAGGTCTACGTCACCACCGACCTGGTGCAGGGCGGAGGTGGAAGTCTGCCTTTCAACCACGGTCGCATCCGTGCCTTCGATGTGAGTTACCGTGACCAGTCGTTGGGCTTCAACTGGCTCGGTGGACCCCTTCCCCCCCGCTACGACGACCGCTATGCCCCCCAAACCTTCGGCTGGTGCTCCTACCCTGCCGACGTTTCGGTGGATGAGCGCCGTCGACTGCTCTATGTCACCGCAGCTGCCGACGGCCGCATCGACGTCTACAGTCTGCGCGACCTGATCGACCACGACGGCCCCGGGCACTCCTGGTGGATCCAGTGGCTCTTGCACCACCTGCCCCCGGAGGACCACGCCGCTGCCCAAGGGGCCCTCGCCGCCCTGGTGGCCCAGGGCCATATGGCGTGGAGCCCCGACCGCAGCGGCGTGTACTGGGTAAGTCGCCGGTGGGAAGAAAGCCTTGCCCTTCTGCGCTCGTTGGGCAGCTACGCCAATCTGAGTGAGTTGGGACGGCGCCACTTGGAACGCAACCTGATGTCGTTCTTCAAGGAGAAGCGCCAAGTCCCCGGGCTTATTGGCAGCATCGGTGGCGAGGGGGAAGGAAACGGCCAATTCCGCTTTCCGCAGGCCACCGACGTGGATCCCGACGGCAATCTGTACGTCGCCGATATGCTGAACCACCGAATTCAGAAGTTCGCCCCCGGTGGGGAGTTCCTCGCCAGTACCGGCGGGCTCGGCAGCGAGGGGAATCCCTTGCTGTACCCCGTGGGTCTGGCCGCCGATCCCCGCCTCCACCTCCTTTACGTCACCGACCCGGTCAACCGCCGCTTTCTCATCCTGGATCGGGAGGGTACCCACCTGACCTCATGGACCGCCGACCTCCTCGCCGTGACCGCCGATGGGACCGGCACGTTCTACGCCAGCCATCGCGACGGGACGATCCACACCTACCGCATCGTGGATGCTCATATCGATCGCAACGGCAACGGCATCCCCGACTCCTTGGAAGGCCATCTGACCTTTACTTTGACGGTCCAGCGGGGAGCCGGCTCCGGCGCCTACCCGGCGGGCGCGGTGGTGCCCATCGCAGCCGACCCGCCAGCTCCCGGCCAAGTCTTCGCCGCCTGGAGGGGGGACATTGCCCACGTGGCCAATGTGTACGCCGCCCGCACCACGGTGACCATGCCGCCCCGCCCTGTAGAGGTCACCGCTACCTATCGCCCCGCCCCTGACCCCAGCAACCGACTGCGCCGGCATCTCCTCCGACAGCCGCCACCCAGGAGCGTTGACAGTGTGAAAAGGGACAGCGGCAAGTAAGGCGAGGACTCGGTGACGCACGACCGCGGCAGCGGCGGACCCTCCGCCGGTTGGCCGCGTGTTGGGGGGCGGCCGGCGCTGGGCTGGGGCTGCTGCCCAACGTTGCCTGATGGCGCCTAGGGAAAGGGGGACCACCAGTACCGCGGCCGACACGCCGTGCTTTTCTGCGCGCCTGGTCCCTCCCCGCTGCCCCAGCGGTTCGCCTCGGCCACCCACGGGCGCGGTTGCGGGGCGGGTTCGGTCGTTGTACTCTCCTTCACAAGCGAGGCGCTGCCCCCGGCGCCGCGGCCCACGGGAGGTCCGCATGCCCCTGGATGTGGTGCTGCTGGCGAGACTGCAGTTCGCACTTACGGTGATGTTCCACTACCTCTTCCCGCCCCTCACCATCGGGTTGGGGGTGCTGATGGTGGCCATGGAGTGGCGCTTTTTGCGCACCCGGGATCCCCTGTACGAGTCCATGGCCCGCTTTTGGACCAAGATCTTCGCCGTCAACTTCGCCCTCGGCGTGGCCTCGGGGATCGTCATGGAGTTTCAGTTCGGCACCAACTGGGCTACCTACTCCCGCTACGTGGGGGATGTGTTCGGCTCGGCGCTGGCCGCCGAGGGGATCTTCGCCTTCTTTTTGGAGTCGGGGTTCTTGGCGGTGGTGGTGTTCGGCTGGGACCGCGTATCCCCCCGCATGCACTTCTTCGCCACGGTGATGGTGGCGCTGGGCTCCATGTTCTCGGCCATCTGGATCGTGGTGGCCAACTCCTGGCAGCAGACGCCGGCGGGGTTCCACATCGTCGGGGAGGGGCTGGACGCCCGCGCCGAAATCACCGACTTCTGGGCGATGGTGTTCAACCCATCGTCCATGCACCGGCTCACCCACGTCCTCATCGGCGCGTTTATCCTGGGCGCCTTCTTCGTGATGAGCGTGTCGGCCTACTACCTGCTGCGGGGCCGGCACGAGGAATTCGCCCGCCGCTCCTTCCGCTTCGCCCTGGTGTTGGGCCTGCTGGCGTCGCTGGCAGCGCCCATCTCCGGGCACTTTCAGGCGGACACGGTGGCCCGCACCCAGCCGGCGAAGCTGGCGGCCTTCGAGGGGCACTTTGCCAGCGGCCCGGCCGACCTCTACCTCTTCGGCCTCCCCGACGTAGACGAGAAGAGGGTAAAGGTCGGCCTGGCGATCCCCGGTGGGTTGAGCTTGCTCGTCCACGGGCGTTTCGACGCTCCCGTGCCGGGCCTGGATGCCTTCCCCCGGGAGGACTGGCCGCCGGTGGGGTTGTCGTTTCAGACCTATCACCTGATGGTGGCGCTGGGCCTGTTCTTCCTGGCGGCCACGGGGTACGCCGCCTGGCGCCTGTGGCGGGGGACGCTGTGGCGCGCGCGCTGGCTCTTGTGGACCTTCGTGTTCGCCGTGGGCGGTGCCTTTGCCGCCAACCAACTGGGGTGGGTGGCCGCCGAGGTGGGCCGCCAGCCCTGGGTGGTGTACGGCTTGCTGCGCACCTCTGACGGGATCTCCAAGGCGGTGCAGGCGAGCCAAGTCGCCACCTCCATCGTCATGTTCCTGGTGATTTACGCCTTGCTCTTCGCAGTGTGGGTGTACGTGCTCAACGACAAGATCCAGCACGGCCCCGAGCTGGCCGCTCCCAGGGGGGCGGCGGCCACGCCGCGCGGCCTGCTGGAGGCGGCAGGCAGCCTGGCCGCCCACGGGGAGGCCTCCCTGACCGCCACCGAAAGGAGGAGCTGACACCCATGGATCTCAACCTGCTGTGGTTCGGCTTGCTGGGCATACTCCTCACCGGCTACGCCATCCTTGACGGGTTCGACCTAGGCGTAGGCATCCTGCACCTATCGGTGAAGGACGACACCGAGCGGCGCATCCTCATGAACTCCATCGGCCCCCTGTGGGACGGCAACGAGGTGTGGTTGGTAACCTTCGGCGGGGCACTCTTCGCCGCCTTCCCCCACGCCTACGCCACGGCATTTTCCGGTTTTTACCTGCCCTTCATGCTGCTGCTGTTTGCCCTCATCTTCCGCGCCGTGTCCATGGAGTTCCGCTCGAAGCGCCCGTCGCCTGCCTGGCGGCGCTTCTGGGACGGGGCGTTCTTTGCCGCGTCTACCCTGGCCACCTTCCTGTTTGGCGTGGCGGTGGGCAACTCCATGCAGGGGATGCCCATCGGTGCCGACCGCGAGTTCGCCGGGACGATCTTCGACCTGCTGCGCCCCTACCCGCTGCTGGTGGGCGTTTTCGCCGTGGCCACCTTCGCCATGCACGGGTCCATCTACCTCTACCTCAAGACCGAGGGGGAACTGCAGCAGCGCGTCCACGGTTGGATGTGGCGCACCTTCGGGATCTTCTTGGTGTTCTACATGTTCGTCACCGTGGTGACGCTCGCCACGCAACCCTCGGCGATCCGCAACTTCGCGGAGCTGCCGTGGGCGTGGGGGGTGGTGTTCCTCTCCATCCTGGCAATCGCCAACATCCCCCGGGCGATCTACCAGAACCGCCCCTTCTATGCCTTTGTGTCCTCCTCGTGCACCATCGCGGCGCTGGTGTTCCTGTTCGGGGTGGCGCTGTTTCCTAACCTCATCGTCTCCAGCTTGGACCCGGCGTGGAGTCTGACCATCTACAACGCCGCCTCGTCGCCCAAGACCTTGGGCATCATGGCGATCATCGCCGCCATCGGCATGCCCTTCGTGGCCGCCTACACCGGCGTCATTTACTGGGTGTTCCGTGGCAAAGTGAAGCTGGGCTCGTTCTCGTACTAGAAGCCGCGCGCTCGGCCGACCCACCACGTCAGGTGCACCGGCGGCGGCCTGAGGTCGCACGTGCGTGCGGCTCGGGCGGGTGGTGGCGGAACACCACGGCGGCGGGGTAACCCGGCGGCGCTTTGGCGTGCCGCCGGCCGCCGCGCCGGTCGCCTGGACGACCCGGTGGCCACTCCACCCATGGGTGGGGTGAGCCCGCAGCAAGTGGCAGGCGCGGTCCCCACCCCGCACCCAGCAGCGTCGTCGGTGTCAACGCTGGGGCTTGCGACGTGGCAGTCTGCCCACCGCTCGATGCCTGGTGCTGGTGCCGCTGGGTGCCGGTTTGAGGCGGGTGCGTTGGACGTCGCGACGATCCTGTTCCTTTTTGACCAGGCGCCGGCTGGGGAGCAAGGGAAGGTGCCATCGGCGCGGTTTTCGGTGCAGCTTGCGGTGGTTTTTCGCACCACGTTCTGGCGCCACGGCCGGGATGCGATGGTGGTGGAGGCGCCCGCTTTCGCAGGTGATGGTGCGCGGGCCACCTGGCACGGCAACGTCGTATCGCCGCACCAGCGGGGTGCGGCGCCAGCGGCGCAGCTGAATCCGGCTGGGCGGACGGGGGTCGCTGATGAGTCGCGATAAGCAGCACCGGGTCAGGTGAATGCGCCGGGGGCGCGGCCCGGCTCCTGGTGTGCCGAGCTTTCGCTGGTCACACCTCGGCGCCCGCAGACGGCGCGGGCCCGCGGGCGGCGACGGAGGCGGCCGAGAACACCGGCCCCACCAGCGGCGCCGGCCACGGTCACCGGCAACGGACCCAAGTACCAACCCGGTCGCTGACCCGGGCGAAGGCTTGACGAGTCGTTTCATGGCGCGGGGCCTCAGTGGCAGGGCGGTGGGGGGGCAGGAGGTGCGAGTCGAGCGCCGTGGGGCTTTGCCCGCGGCGCCAGGTGGTGGCGCGACGAAGGCGCAGGCGGGGCCAGCGAAAGCCACGAAGTTCACCGCTCGCGGGCCTGCCGGCCCGCCCCACGAATGCGTTTGACCGGGCGGCGCCTCCACAACCCCTGGGGGTTTTCCAGGCCCCGCGGTCCTGCCGTGGGCGCTCCCCGGTACGAACACTGACCCGGACACAGGCGCGTTCCCCGGCGACGGGTCACGGGCACTGGCGTCGGCCCTTTCAGGGTCGGCGCCCAGCCCCCTCTTTGCTTTGAGGTGCCCGACGGCTCCTGCTGAGCGCGCCCTTTACTCCCCTGCCTGGCGCCGCCGGATCAACTCCACCACCTCCCCGGGCTCGGGGAAGCGGCCGGTGAACAGCTTGGAGAACACCCCCTGGCCGTCCACTACCACGTCGAACACGCCGCCCGACCCTTTGATAGCACCGGTTCGACCCCAAACGCCTCGCGCACCTCGGCTGCCAGACCGGCAGCCCGGGGATAGTAGTTTCACACCACGCAGTAGGTGATTTCGACTCTCATTCCCCCGCTCCCGCTGTCATTCTACCCCCCCTCGCCAGCGCCCGTGCTCACCGCCAGCGCCGAGAGTGCACACGCCGCCCCGCAGGCCGCCGCCGTCCATGGCGCTCCGACCACCTCGGCCACCGCCCCGGCGGCCAGGCCGCCCACCGGCGCCAGCCCGGCGAAGACCCAGATGTACAACGAGATGACCCGTCCCCGGAGGCCGTCCGGAGCGCTCCTTTGCATGGCCGTGTTGGATACCGAAAGTTGCACCGCCACCGCACCGCCGATCAGCACCATGAACACCAGCGCCACGCTCAACCGGCGGCTGGCGGCCAGCGCCGTCAATCCCACCCCGACCATCGCCTGTCCCCAGGCGATGGCCCGCACTGTGCCGGCGCCTGATCGCCGCGATGCGGTGGCCAGTGCCCCGGCCATGGCGCCCAGCCCGGCCCCCCCCAGCAGCGCACCGTACCCACCAGCGCCGGCGCCCAGCACGTCCCGCGCCAGCACCGGCAGGAGGGTGATGTACGACAGCCCGAACAGCGACGTCACTGCCGCCGCCACCAACACTCGGCGCAGCAGCCCCTCGTGCCACACGAAGTGCAGCCCTTCCAGCAGGCGCGCCCCTATCCCCGACGTCTCCTGCCGCACCGCGGCGGCAGCGGGGATGGACCCCAGGGCCAGGAGCACCGCTAGGTAGCTGGCGGCGTTGGCGGCAAAGCACACGCCCTCGCCCGCCAGGACCACCAGGACCCCGGCCAGGGCCGGACCAACCATGCGCGCGGCGTTGAACGCCACCGAGTTGAGCGACACGGCGCTCTGCAGGTCTTGGGCTCCCACCAGGTCCAGTTGCAGCGCCTGCCGCGCCGGCATGTCCACCGCCTCGATGACCCCCTGCAGCAGCGCCAGCAGCAGCACGTGCCACACTTCCACCGCTCCGGCGAGGGTCAGGGCTGCCAACACCGCTGCTTGCCCCATGGCCAGCGCCTGGGCCGCCAGCACCAGGTTGCGGCGCGCGAAGCGGTCCGCCATTACCCCTGCCAGTGGCGCCCCGAACAGCGATGGTCCGAAGCGCGCCGCGGTCAACAGACCGAGGGTGAGCGGCGAATCGGTGAGGCGGTAGACCAGCCAGCTCTGGGCCATGGTCTGCATCCACGTGCCCGTCACCGACACCCACTGCCCCACCCAGAAGAGGCGGAAGTGACGGTGCCGCAAGGCGCGAAAGGTGGACGCAAACCAGCGGCGCGCCGTCTCCATGGCCGCGTACGCTAGCAGAGCTGGAACCCTAAGGCGGCTTGACCCATCGCCATCCCACCCGGTGGCACTGGCCATGGTCGCACCGATGTCACACCTCGGCCCGGGCCGTGGCGACGCCCAGGTCCGCCCATCATCCCTGGGCGGGACCGGGCCACCCCCCAGCGTCCCCCCTGCTCGTTGGCCCCGACCCCTCGGGCCGGGACACGCGCCCCCGCACCTCCGGCACCTGGTCGGGGGCGAACCCCAGCAAACTGCGCAGTCGCGCCTCCGCCGCTGCGGCGAGGGAGCGCCGATCGGTGTGGGGCGGCGGGATCGGCTCGCCCAAGAGTACGGTCGCCTCGACCTGCCCATAGCCGGCAAGTCTCAAGAGGTGGCGGAAAAAGTCCGACCCGTCGTACCAGCCCACGTGGGGCCGGGTAGCCTCGTCGATGGGCCGCCCCCCAACCGCCGTATAGCGAATCGCCGCCGGCACCACCGGCGCCTGGGCTTCCACCGCCGCCTGAAACACCCCCGTGCGCAGGGGCAATAGACCCCGCCCGTCGGTGGAGGTGCCTTCGGGGAAGGCCACCACCGTGGCCCCCGCCGCCAGCGCCGCGGCCACCTGGGCCACCCCCCGCCAGCTGGCGCGCTTGACGTCGCGGTTGATGAAAATCGTCGCGCCGGCGGCGGCCAGGGCGCCGAACATCGGCCAGCGCCGCATATCGTGGCGAGCCGCGAAGATCGTCGGGAACAGCCCGCCGATGGTGACGATGTCGGCGTACCCCTGGTGGTTGGCGACCACCAGCGAGCCGGGGGGCGGCACCGCCCCCGAGACGGACACGCGCACCCCCAGACAGCGGGCCCCCCAGCGCGCCCAACGCGACACCGGCGCGCACGAGCGCCGCCAGCGCGCGGGGAAGGGAGACAACACCGCCCGCCAGCCGCCCGCCACCACCAGCCAGGAGCCCACCGAAAAGGCGAACAGCCGTCCCATGGTGCGCAGACCAACCAGCCAGCGCATGGGCCTTTGTACCACGACCGCGGCCGGCGGCGCGTCGGGGTGGGTGTCCATCACCAGCCACCGACCGGGACCGTACCTGTGGCCGTGGACGGCGGCGGTGCCTAGGTCGGTGAACGGTGGTCGGCTGGCAGACAGTGCTGACGGCAGTGTGGGGACCCACGAAGCTACTGGGCCGGCCGACGGCGGGGGGCTCGTCGGGGTCGCCTCCCCACGGCCGACTTGTGGCGTCACCGTGGGCTAGAATGCGGCGATGAGCGGTTGTGATCCGCGGCTTCCGCCGCGCCGCCTCGGGGTGGCGGTCAAGCTTTCGAACCCCCACGCCGTGGCCCTGGGCCGCCGGGTGGTGGACGAGATCCAGCGGCGTGGCGCCACGGCGGTGGTGGATGGGGACTCGGCGGCGGCGCTGGGGGCGCCGCCGGGGCCGCCGCGCGCCGAGCTGGGCCGGTTGACCGACGTGGTGCTGGTGCTGGGCGGCGACGGCACGTTCCTTTCGGTGACCCGCGGCTGCCCTTCCTCCACGCCGGTGGCCGGGGTCAATCTGGGCACCTTGGGGTTTCTCACCGAGCACGCCCCAGAGGCGACCTTTGCCCTGCTGGACGAGATCTTCTCCGGCCGCTGCCGGATCGAGCAGCGCCAGCGCCTCAAGGTGGTGGTGCGCTGGCCGGAGGAGGAGCGGGAACTGCTGGTGCTCAACGACGTGGTGGTGAACAAGGCGTCGCTGGCCCGCATTGTCACCACCATCGCCGAGGTGGACGGCGAGCTGCTCTCCCGCTACCGCGGGGACGGACTGATCATTGCGACGCCGTCGGGTTCCACCGCCTACAACCTCTCCGCCGGCGGGCCGATCGTGCACCCGGCGCTTCCCGCTATGCTGGTGACGCCCATCTGCTCCCACTCCTTGGGGGTGCGCCCGTTGGTGCTGCCGCCCACGAGTCACCTGCGGGTGTGGATCGAGGACTCCGATGCCGAGGTGCATCTCACCCTGGATGGTCAGTTGGGGCTGCCCATGAACGGTGCCATGCGCGTGGAGGTGTCGCAGTCCAGCGAGCCCCTGTCGTTGATTCGCAACGCCCGGAGCACGTTCTTCAACATCTTGCACCACAAACTGAAGTGGGGGGAACGGGGGGAGTAGCTGTGGCCCGCCGGTATCCCCACCTGGCGCGCACGGTCATCGCCGTCGCCGCGGCGGCGCTGGGTTGGGTGCTGCTGCTCGGCCTGGTGGGGTGGGTGTTTCGCCAGCCGGGGGTGAGGGGCTGGATGGCGGCGCGAGTTTCGACGCAGCTCTCCCTCGCCCTTGCCCAGCCCGTGGACGTGGCCGATCTGGAAGTGATGGTGTACCCGCCCCGCCTGGTGCTGCACGACGTGCGCCTTGGCGACCTGGCCGATCCCCTGCTGCACCTCCATCTTGCCGAGGTAGGCTTCGGCCGCGTGGTGGTGGCCGAGCGGGAATTGACCATTAACCATCTCCGCCTCAAAGGAGTGCGGGCACGGTGGGAAACCCCTCCCCGCATGGCGGGGGAGGGCGGCGAGTCCAGGTGGGTGCGGGTGGTGGTGCGCCAGCTGGAGCTGACCGACGCCAGTATCGACGCCCTCGCGCTGGGGGACGGCGTGCGTCTGGCAGCGCGGGATTTGGAAATGCGCTGGATGGGCTCGCGCCGCAGGCCCCTGGAGGGGGTGGTGTTTCACGCCGGCACCATGGCCGTGACGGCGCCGGGGATACAGCCGCTGGAGGCCAGCGTCCACGCCCGCGGCAGCATGACCTCGCAGGGCTTTCAGGTGGCTCGGTTGGTGGCGTCGGGGAGGTGGGGGCACGTCACGGCCCAGGGCCGGCTGGCCGGTGGCGTCGTGCACGTCGAGGGCACGGCGGAGGTGGCGCTGGGCGAGTTGGATCGACTGCTCCACCTCGGCGCGGGGCTGGCCGGTGACGTTCTGGCGACCGCCTCGGCCACCGTCTCGGCCGGCGATTTCGTGGTGGATGCGCAGCTTGTCAGCCGGCGGGTGGAGGTGGAGGGGTTCTCTTTCGAGGATGTGGAAGGGGAGGCTCATGTCACGCCGCAGGGGATCGAGGCGTCGCTGGCGCGGGGCGTCTTCGCCGGCGGCGTGGTGGAGGGATCGTACCTGCTGGAGGGGTTGCAGTCGCCGTGGCGACACCGCATAGCGGTGCGCGGCAGCGGCCTCGATTTGGCGGCGTTTTTGCGCACCATCGACGTCGATCCGGCGGGGCTGGCCGCGGCCTGTGCGCTCACCGCCAACCTGGCCTGGGACGGCGAGCGGATCGGCGAGGGCAGCGGCACGGCGGTGGTGGATTTGCGGCCGCGCGCCGGCCCGGTGCCGGCGGGCGGGCGGGTCCTGCTGCGCTTGGCCCGCGATGGCGTGCTGCGCGTCAGCACCGCCGGCGCGACTGTGGCCGGGGCGGGAGTGCAGTGGGAGGGTGGGCTGACCCTGGGCAGGTGGGTCCCGACCTGGAGTGTGCGCGGCGATCACGTGCCCTTGGAGGCGGTGGCGACGCTGCTGCGTGGCTGGGTGGGCGAGGATGTGCTGCCCGTGGGGCTTTCCGGCGAGGCGGTGTTCGACGTGCGCCTGCGCGGGCCGTTCAGTGACCCCACGGTGGTCGGCGATGTGGCCGTGGCGCCGGTAACCTTCGGACCCATTGCAACGGACGGAGTGGCGGGGTCCTTTCGTCTGGGGCGAGGCGAGCTGGAGATAGGCGAGGCGACGGTGGCGGTGGGGGGCGGCAGCACCACGGTGACTGGGGTTTATCGCTACGGTTTAGATAACAGCTTGGCTTTCACCTTTGCCGGCCAGGGCATCCCCATCGACCGGGTGGCCGCCTGGGGAGGGGTGCAGGCGCCGCTGGCTGGGCGGGTGGCGGTGCGGGGCACGGTGGCAGGTACCCTGGATGCGCCCGAGGTGGACGCGTCGCTGCGCCTGCGCGACGTGGCCGTGGCCGGTTTGCACCTGGGGGACGGCCGCGCCGATGTCATGCTGCGAGAGGCGGTGGTGACGGTGGCCGATCTGGCGGTAGGGAGCCTGCGCGCCTCCACGCGGGTGGATCTGCGTGAGCGCCGCGCCCGTCTGGACGCGACACTGGCCAGCCTCGGGTTGGACGCGCTCTCCCCGCCCCTGGCGCGCCTCGCCGGCGGGGCCTTGGACTGCGAACTGCACGGCGAGTTCCCCTTCGACGCACCAGTTGGTCGCTTGGAGGTGCGCAGCCGTGGCGGTGCCGCGGGCTTTGTAGCCCTCAATCCCCGGGGGCTGATGATCGAGGTTGCTCGCCCGCAGGTGTGGTCGTTGGCGGCGCACCTGTCCCGCGCCAAGCAAGGGTACGAGGGAGAGTACACCTTCCGGGTGGCCTCGCTGCGTCAGCTGTTGGTGGATCTCGTGCAGGAGGAACTGCCCGTGCAGGGGAAGGTCGACGGCCACGGCCGCATCGTCCTCGCCCCGCGCCGGCCCCCGCGGTTGGAGGGTACCATCACCCGTTTCGATTTGGAGGTGGAGGGGGAGTCTGCCACCCTGGCGAAGGCAGCGGTGTTTGCCGTGGAGGGCGGCGAGATCAACGTGCCCGGGCTGCTCTTCGACGGGGGCAGCGCGCGTCTCTTCGTGCGCGGCGGGCGGCGGGAGAACGGCCTGCTGCACGGCAACGTGTCCGGGGAGCTGCCGGCAGCCCTGTTGGGGGTGCTGTGGCCGCAAAGCCGGCCGACGGGCCGGGTGGAGTTGTTGGGGGCCATCCTGGGCAGCGACCGGGAGCCCTCCTTTGAGGGCGTGGCGAGGGTTTTCGATGGTTCCCTACGCATTCCGGGACTTTCGTCGCCTCTGAGCAAAATCAACGGTGTCATCGAGTTTGTGCCCGAAGCCCTGCGCCTGCACGATGTTCTCTTCGCCTACAGCGGCGGTCGGGGAACCGCCCGCGGCAGAATCGCACTGGACCCGAGGGTGGAACTGGACCTGGAACTGGACGCCAGTGACGTGCGTTTCGCCTTAGCCGACGCGCTCGCGCCTCACCTGCGGGGCCAGGTGCGCCTGGTGGGCCCAGTGGAAGAGCTGGTGGCCACCGGCGAGGTGGAGGTGCAACCCACCGTGTACCGGCGCGATCTCGACTTGCAGCGGCTGGTCTTGGAGCAGCTCCTAAGCCCGGTGCGGGCCGCCCCCACCGGGGAGGGTGCCGTCCGCTTGGACATCGGCGTGCGCATTCCCGGGACGCTGGAGGTGGAGACGGCACTGGCCCGTCTGACCCTGAAGGGTGACCTGCGAGTGACGGGGACGTCGGTGCAACCGGGGGTGCTGGGGCGCATCGAGGTGCTGCCGGGGGGTGAGTTGACGTTGGGGGTGAACCGCTACGAGTTGGACCGTGGTGTGGTGACCTTTTCCAACCCCGACCGCATCAGTCCGTTCTTGGACGTGCAGGCGCGCACCACTGTGGAGTCCGTGGAGGTGCGGGTGGCCGTGCAAGGGCCGCTGGACCACCTAGCCACCAGTTTCTCCTCTACCCCTCCCCTGACCGAGATGGACATCCTGTCGCTGTTGGCGCTTGGCACGCCTTCGGGGGTGGGCGGGGAAACCTCGGCGGGTGCTCTGGCCAGTAGTTTTCTGTCGGATCAAATCGCCGGGACGGTGGCGAAACGGGCTCGCACCTTGCTGGACGTGGACCAGTTGCGCCTCGACCCTTACCTCAGCTCGGAGAGTAACACCCCGGCCGCCCGCGTCACCGTGGTGAAGCGCATCTCTCGGGACTGGACCGTGACCTACTCCACCAATCTGGCTTCCAACCGGGATGACCTGGTGAAGAGTCGCTGGCGCATCTCGCCCGGGGTGTTCTTCGAGGTTAACCGGGACAGCGACGGTTCTTTTTGGGCGGAACTTAAGTGGCAGCGGCGTTACTGATCTTGGGCTTAGCGCAGGCGGCGGTGCCGTGGGGACGCCTGCCGGTCCACGAGGTTCGTATCGTGGCGCCCCTTGAGGTGTCGGCCCGAGCCGGGGAGCTGGTGGGTTTGCGACCCGGTGAAGTGATCACGCGGGCCGACGTGCGCGCCGGCGTGCAGGCGCTGCTGGCCTCCGGCGAATTCGTGGACGCCACGGTGCGGGCCGAGCTCACCGGCGCGGGGCTGGTGCTGGAGGTAGAGGCGGTGCCGGCCCAGCGCATCGGTGAGGTGCGCGTCGAGGGTCTGCCGGGGGCGCTGCGGCGGCGGGTGGAGGGGATCCTCGCGCTGTCCCGCGGCGCGGTGCTGGATCCCTACGGGCTGGCGGCAGCGTTGGAGGAGGCGCAGCGCGTGTTGCGGGCGGCCGGCTACCCGCAGGCCCGGCTCGACCTGAAGACCACCCCGTCGCCCAACAGCTTGACGGTGGCGGTGCTGGTCACCGCCCACCTCGGTCCACCGCTGCGCCTGGCGGGTGTGGAGGCGCCGGGGTCGGATCTGCACGGCGCCGCTCTGCACGATGTGACACTTTTGCGGCCCGGCGTCACCCTGTCGGACGCACGCCTGGAGCGGGCACGGCGGCGGTTGGCGGCGCACGTGCGCCGGCAGGGGTGGTGGGCCGCCGAGGTGCGGCCGCCGCGGGTCGAGGGCGGCGAGGCCGGCGCCGTGGTGCGGCTGGAGGTGGACCGCGGACCGCGCTATCGACTGGAGCTGACCGGGATCAAGATGAGCAAGGTCTTGGCCCAGGCGGCTTTGCCCTTTGTGCGGGGTGGCGAGGCGTTCGACGAGGCCGATCTCGATCAGGTTTTGGCCCGGCTGGCGCGGCATCTGCAGGGAGAAGGACGGCTGTTGGCAACGGTGGCTGGGGGGGTGAGCGACAGGGGGGAAGAACGGGTGCTGCGGCTCAGCATCGAGCGCACCGAAAAGCGGCCGATCCGCGCCGTGCGCTTCGACGGTCTCACTGGGGTGGACGAGGAAGTCCTGCGCGGGAAGATCGGTGTCCGGCGTGGCCGTCCCTGGGTGTGGGGGCGCGAGCCGGTGACCGAGGAGAGTCTGGAGTGGGATCGTCTCTCGATGCAGGCGGTGCTGCAACGGGAGGGATGGGCGGATGCCCGGGTGGAGGCACCCCAGCTGGAGGAGACAAAGGGGGGGGTCACCGTGGTTTTCAAGGTGACCATGGGGGCCCGTCGGACGGTCTCCCAACTCACCATCGAGGGAATGGTGGAGCACGTTCCCCTGCCGCCCCTGGCGCTGCAGGACGGCGGTCCCTGGAGCCGCAGCGGCGAAGAGGAGGTGCGGGCCGCCCTGGAGGGAGCGCTGCGCGACGCCGGCTATCTGGATGCCCGCGTGGCAGTGACCAGCCAGTGTGCGGCCGACCGTTGCGCGGTGCGCGTGGCCGTAAACCCCGGCCTGCAGGTGATCCTGGACCGGCTGGTGGTGGCCGGTTTGACGGCGACCTCCCCCAGAGTGGTGAATCGCCTCTCTACGCTGCGGGTCGACCAGCCGTTGGGGGCCGGTCAGCAGTTGGAAACCCAGCGGCGGTTGCTCGGCCTGGGGCTCTTTCAAAGCGCCACGGTGCGGGCCATTCCCGGCCAGGAGTATGGGTCGCGGCGTGGCGTAGTGATCGAGCTCAAGGAGGCGCCGCTGCGTTCCTACGGTTTCGGTCTGGGGTGGGATTCCGAGGCGGGGGGGCGGATCTCCGCCTCATGGTCTCACCTCAACCCCCTCGGCACCGGCGGTGCTTTCTTCACCGAGGGGAGTTACTCGCGGCGGCGTGCGCGGCTGCAACTCACCTATCGAGAGCCGAGTCCTCTGGGGCTGTTGGGGATTCCGCTGTGGTTTTCCGTCTTTCGCTACGACGGTGACTTCGACCTGTTTAAGTTGCGCGAGCGGGGTTTGTGGCTCGAGCTGGGGGATCGCGAACGCCGGCCGGGGCGCCTGGCGCTGCGCTACGAGTATCAGATTGTCGCACCCGAGGCCCCCCCTGAAATACTTTCCGGACTGGAGCGCGAGAAGCAGAGCCTGAAGATCGCCTCGGTCATTCCCTACGCCGTCTGGGATAGCCGGGACGACGTGTTCACCCCCACCCGCGGGATTTTAGCGCGGGCCGAAGTGCAGAGCGCCTTCAAGGTGTTCCGGGCCGACGCCGCCTTCGACAAGCTCAATGTGGCGCTGGCCGCCTACCGACCCGCCGCGGGCGGGGTGTTGGCGGGGGCGCTGCGAGCTGGGGCGGCGGTGCCGCGCCACGGGAAGCTGGGGGGCGGGGACAATCTTCTGCTGCCCATCAACGTGCGTTACTTCGCTGGCGGCGGGGTGTCGCACCGCGCCTTCGCCCTCGACCGTCTGGGGGTGCCGGGACAGACCTTGGACGCCCAGGGCAAGCCCATCGGTGGCGCGGCGATGCTGCTGGCTAACCTGGAGTGGCGCCGGCGGCTCGCAGGGGCCGTCGGCCTCAACCTGTTTCTAGATGGGGGAAACGTCTGGGCCAGCCGAAATCAGGTTGCCTGGGACGACGTGCGGTGGGGCGCTGGGTTGGGCCTGCGGTTCGAAACGCCGGTGGGGCCGATTCGGCTGGAGTACGGGTGGAAGCTCGACCGCCTGCCCGGCGAGAGGGCGGGAGAACTGTTCTTCTCGCTGGGTAACCCGTTTTGAGGGGTCCCCGGCGGGGAGGGAGAAGCGGCCGCGGGGGGTTGCCACGTGGCATGGGGTTACCGGAGAGCGTTGGCGACCCCCAGTAACTCCAGATCGTGCCGGACCATCATGCGCACTAAAGCGGCGAAATCTACACGCGGCCGCCACCCCAAGCGCTCGGCGGCGCGGCGCGGGTCGGCCTGCAGGTTGTCCACCTCGGCGGGCCGCAGGTACGCCGGGTCCACGGTGATCAGCGCCCTGCCGGTGGCGGCGTCGATGCCGCGCTCGTCGATTCCTTTACCCTCCCAGCGCAACGAAATTCCCACCGTGGCGAAGGCGGCTTCGGCGAATTCCCGCACCGAGTGGGTCTCGCCGGTGCCAATAACGAAATCCTCGGGGCGCTCCCGTTGCAGCATGAGCCACATGGCTTCCACGTAATCGCCGGCGAACCCCCAGTCGCGGCGCGCCTCGAGGTTCCCAAGGGCCAAGGACGAGCGCCGTCCGGCGACGATGTCCGCCACACCGCGGGTGATCTTGCGGGTGACGAAGTTTTCGCCGCGGCGGGGCGACTCGTGGTTGAAGAGGATGCCGTTGACGGCGAAGAGGCCCCAGGCCTCTCGGGCGTTGACGGTGGCCCAGTAGGCGAACACCTTGGCGACGGCGTAGGGGGAGCGCGGGTAAAACGGAGTTTCCTCGTTCTGCGGCCTTTGCTTCGCCAGGCCAAACAATTCCGACGACGATGCCTGGTAAAAACGCGCCCCAGGCGCCTTCTGCCGCAACGCCTCGAGCATGCGTAGCGTCCCCAGCGCCACCACCTCGCCGGTGTAGGTGGGCTGCTGGAACGAAATGCCTACGTGGGACTGAGCGGCCAGGTTATACACCTCGTCGGGCTGGCAGGCGGCCACCACCCGGTGCAGGGAGTCGGCGTCGGAAAGGTCGCCGTAGTGGAGAACGTAGCGCTGGCGGTAGTCGGGGTGGTCGCGTAGGTGGTCGATGCGTTCGCGGTTGAAGGTGGAGGAGCGGCGCACCAGGCCGTGCACCTCATACCCCTTGGCCAGCAGGAACTCCGCCAGATAGGAACCGTCCTGACCGGTGATGCCGGTGATCAGGGCCCGCTTCACGGCGGGCAGTCTAGCACCGCGAGGGCGAAGTATCATATGGCTCAACACAGGGAGGGGGAATGGGTCCATCGAAGGGGTGTATCGGCATTCTCACTGGGGGCGGCGACGTGCCGGGGCTTAATCCGGCGATTCGGGCCATCACCGTGCGAGCGCTGCGGGAGGGGTACCGGGTCGTAGGCATTCGCCGCGGTTGGGCGGGCCTGATCGAGCCTAACCGGGACGATAAGAGCGCCAACGGCAACTGGGTCATGGAGCTCACGGAAGAGTTGGTAAACAAGGTGGGCCGCACCGGGGGTACGTTTCTGCACACGTCGCGCACCAACCCGGCGAATGTGCCCGCGGCGGCGGTGCCCGTGCATTTGCGGGATCGCTATCACGACGAGCGCAACGACCTCACCCGGGAGGTTCTCGCCAATCTGGAACACTTCGGCATCGACGTGCTCATCCCCATCGGCGGTGACGATACCTTGTCCTTTGCCGTGCACCTGCACGAGCTGGGGGTGAAGGTCATCGCCATCCCCAAAACCATGGACAACGATGTACCGGGTACCGACTACTGCATCGGCTTCTCCACCTGCGTCACCCGCACCATCGCCATGACCCACGCGCTGCGCACCTCGGCGGGCAGCCACGAGCGCTTTCTGGTTCTGGAGGTGTTCGGCCGGTACGCGGGGTTCACCGCGTTGCTCCCCACCATGGCGGGGGCTGCCAACCGCTGCGTGATCCCCGAGTATCCTTTCAGCGACGAGCTGCTGTGCGAGCTGCTCAGCGAGGATCGCCGCAAGAATCCGAGCTTGTACAGCGTCGTGCTGGTATCCGAAGGGGCGACCATCAAGGGCATGAACGGCATGGTGTTCACCGAGCAGGCGACCGACCAGTTCGGGCACAAGAAGTTGGGCGGCATTGGCGACCTGGTGGCGCAGCGCTTGAAAGAGCTGTCGCCTCGTTTCAACCATGGGGAGCGCGTGGAGGTCATCAATCAGCGGTTGGGGTACCTGGTGCGCTGCGGCGATCCGGACGCCCTAGATTCCATCGTGCCCATGGCGTTCGGGAACCTGGCCCTTGACCTCATCTTGTCTGGCACCTATGGGCGTCTGGTCAACGTGCGCAACGGCCGCTACGACAACGTGCCCATCTCCGTGGTGACCAGCCGCAAGAAGGTCGTCGACGTGGACAAGTACTACCACACCGGAAGGCTGCGGCCCAAATATGAGAAGTTCGAGAACCGGCCGGTGTTCATCATGACCAGCGACTACTAAGTACTGAGCAAGCACGTCTCAATATCAGCGCGTCCTTTCAGCACTTGTCGCGGCAACGACCTTCACCGCCTCTTCACACAGGCGAGTATCATTACACCCTGGCTCGCTCGGGCGAAGCCTGGGTCAGGGGCCGAGTAAGGAGGAAGAGAAGCTATGAGGAGGGATGCAGGTGTGAGGAGACTGCTGACCGTTTGTGCGGTGGCAGCGGTGGCGCTGGGGCTGGTGATGCCAGCGTCCGCCCAGACGGACGTGACCACCAGCCGTATCTCCGGCGCCGTACGTGACCAGGATGGCGGGGTCCTGCCGGGCGCCGTGGTGGAGGCGGTCAACCAAGAGACCGGCTTGGTGCTACGGGCGGTTTGCGATGCCAACGGCAACTACCGAATCTTCAACATGCCCACCGGGCTGTACACCGTCACCGCGTCGCTGTCCGGGTTCAAGTCGTCAACCAGGAAGGACGTGCGGTTGGTGTTGGGCTCGGCGCCTACCATCGACTTTACGTTGCAGCTGGAGACCTTCGCCGAGGTGGTGACGGTGACCAGCGAGGCGCCTTTGGTGGAAGTGACCAATACTGTCTCGGGTACCACGATCCTCACCGAGCAGATCGCCACCTTGCCGGTTTCGGGCCGAGACTTCGAGAACCTGGTGTACCTCACCCCCGAGTCACTCAAGGAGCGCCAGCGGGGCTATATCTCTCTGTCGGGCCAGCGCGGCATCGCCACCAACGTGACAATCGACGGGGTGGATAACAATAACGCCTTCTTTGGCGGCACCACCGGCGACGCCGAGGGGCGGGCGCCGCTGGCCATCTCCCAGGAGACCATCAAGGAGTTCTCGGTGATCACCAACGGCGCCCCGGCCGAGTTCGGGCGCTCCGGCGGCGGCTTCGTCAACGTCATCACCAAGAGCGGCACCAACGAGTTCCACGGCTCGGTGTTCTACTACAACCAGCCCCAGGACCTGGTGGCCGATCCCCCAGTGGGCCAGCTCAACGACCAGAAGAAGGCGCAGTTCGGCCTTTCCCTGGGCGGTCCGTTCGTCAAGGACAAGCTCTTCTTCTTCGCCGCCCTTGACCAGCAGAAGCAGGACGAGACCGTGGTCATTGACCCCATTGTGCTGGACGCCGACGTGTTCGCCAAGTGGCCGGTGTTGCGCAGCGATCCCCAGTACGTGCGCACCAACGATGGGCGGGTGGCGTTTGGGCGCCTGGACTACTTCGCCAGCCCCAGCCACCGCTTCATGGGCCGTATCAACTACTCCGACTACGACGGTCAAAACGGCACCTCGGCCTCGCCGACGCGGGCGGCCAGCTACAACGGGCTGGAAACCATGTGGAGCCGCTCCACCGTGTTCTCCTACTCGGGTGTCTTCGACAACGTCATCAACGACCTTTCCCTGCAGTACGCTCAGGAAGACATTCCGCGGCGCGACAAGGGGCTCAATCTGCCCGACATCCAGGTCCGCAATCTGGGCAACTACGGCGAGGTGAGCTTCTTGCCCATCGACCCCACGGAAACCGAGCGCAAGACCGTGGCCGACACGCTGACCTTGCTGGTCGGCGACCACGTGGTCAAAGGCGGGGTAGAGTACAACGACACATCGGTAAACCAGGTCTTTAAGGGTAACTGGCGTGGTGTCTACATCTTCAACAGTAAGGCCGACTTTCTCGCCGGGAGGTGGAGCGAGTACCGGCAGTTCGGCGGCCTGGGCGGGCTTTCCGCCGATGAGGCTGGACGTTCGGCCTTTGGCCAGAAGGAGTTGGCGCTCTTCGTCCAGGACCACTGGTACGTCAGTCCCAAGTTCACCGCCAGCCTGGGCCTGCGTTGGGAGAGCTTGGACAATCCCGATTTCGGGATTCTAAACCCCAATGACCGCAACCCCAACGGTTCCTTCAAACTCACCGCGCGAATCCCGGACGACAAAAAGCAGTGGTCGCCGCGCCTGGGCCTCACCTGGCAGGCCTTCGAAAAGAGCGTGGTCCGCTTCACCGCCGGACGCTTTTACGCCCGTACCCCGGCGCTGCTGTGGGCGCAGACCAACACCTCCAACGGTTACCGCGGCACTCAGTACATCATCCGCGCCGGCGCCAGCGGCCCCACTGACCCTCTGTCGCCGCCCTGGGGCGCGGCCTGGGACCCCCAGCGTGGGTTTAAGTTCATCGACTTTTCGCGCCTGACAAATATCCCTGCCCCCGGCGTGTTCACCGTCGATCCCAATTTCCGCAACTCCTACACCGATCGTGTCACCCTGGAGTTCGACTTCGAGCTGTTTGCCAACACGGTGCTTTCTTTGGGGGCCACCTACGCCGAGTCCAAGTACTTGCAGCGCCTCACCGACTTCAACCTACAGTACCGCTGCGCCGACGGTACGGTGGGGCTGAACTGCACGCCGGCGAAGGCCCCCAACGGCCTGCCGTTGTACGCTTCGGCCCGTCCTTACCCCTTCTACGGTCGCATCAACATGTACATGTCCGACGCCCGCTCGGAGTACCAGGCGCTCACCATGCTGCTGCAGCGCCGCTTCGTGGAGCGGTTCTTCGGCTTCCTGTCGGTGACGTACTCCAAGGATAAGGACAACGACTCCAACGAGCGTAACTTCGCCGGGCTGTTCGTGGAGGACAAGCGCAACATCGAGGGGAACTGGGGCTACTCGGACCGCGACCAGCGTTGGAAGATCTCTGCCAACGGCACCTGGAACACGCCGTGGTGGGGGATCACCTTCTCGGGCCTATTCCGCTACGCCACTGGCCAGCCCTACACCGCCCTCGCCGGCACCGACCTCAACGGCGACGGCGACTCGGGCACCGATCGGCCCACCGTGGGGGGTGTGCACTTCGCGCGCAACAGCTTCCGCCAGCCGAACTTCTGGAATCTGGACCTCCGCCTGCAGAAGAAGTTCGAGGTGGGCCCGGGCGGTCTCGCACTTATCGCCGAGTGCTTCAACTGCACCGACCGGGAAGACTACCGCGTGACCAGCACTACGTGGGGCACCGGTGAGACGCCGCGCGCCGACTTCGGCCGCCGGAGCTACGTGGGCACGCCGCGCACCTTCCAGTTGGCGCTGCGTTACGACTTCTAGTCGCCGACTCAACAACCACGGGCACGGGCGCGGGGTTTTTCCCCGCGCCCGTCTTTTGTGGGCCCAGCACGCCGGCCGCGACCACGGGACCGCCCCTCCGCCCGTGGCTCTGTCGCGAGCACGGAAGCAGCCCTCACCAAGCGCCGGCCCCTCTCGCGCGGGCTTTTACCTTTGCTTCCCCTTTACCATCAGCGCCCTCGTCACCTCATGGTCCCCGGGGCGGGCTCGGATCAGGCGGAGTCGCCAAATACCGTTGGGGTGACGGCGGCCGAGGGGTGGCGTGGTTCGCCGTTGGTGCCCCGTTGAGCCGGCGTAAGGCTTATGCCATCTGACGTTTGGCGAGGGCGTGGAACTTGCCTCCCAGCGCCATGAGTTCCTCGAAGGTGCCTTCCTCGATGATGCGCCCGCCTTCCAGGTAGCAGATACGGTCGGCGTTGACGATGGTGGAGAGGCGGTGGGCGATGACGATGCGGGTGGCCTGCAGGCGCTCCATGCTTTCGGTGACCGTCGCTTGGGAGCGGTTGTCCAGGGCCGAGGTGGCCTCGTCGAAGATCAGGATGCGGGGCTTGCGCACCAGCGCCCGGGCGATGAGGATCTTTTGCTGCTGCCCGCCGGAGAAGCCGCCGCCGCCTTCGGAGATGTAGGTGTGCATGCCCATGGGGAGGGCCTGGATGTCTTCGGCCAGACCCGCCAAGGCAGCGGCCTCCCACGCGTCGGGCAAACCGAGACCGGTGGAGCCCAGGATGTTGCGGCCCACGTCGGTGGGCAACAGCTGCGAGGTCTGCAGCACCACGCCGATCTGCTGGCGCACCTCGCGCAGGTCGAGGGAGGCCAGGTCCTGGCCGTCGAAGTACACCGAACCCTTCTGCGGCGTCTCGAACCCCAGCAGCAGGCGCATGAGGGTGGACTTACCGCAGCCGGAGCCGCCCACGAACGCCACCATCTCGCCAGGCCGGATTTTCACCGACAGATCATCCAGCACCCACGGCCCGTCCTCGGAGTAGCGGAAGGAAACGTGGGATACCTCGATTTCGCCCCGCAGCCGCCCGGGGTAGGCGCGGGTCTCGTCCAGCTCGGCAGGGATGGTGATGATGGGCTTCATGCGTTCGTAGATGGGCACCACGCGCAGCAGGTCCAGGGAGGCATCCCCCAGCGCCTGGGTCGCCGCCAGAAAGGCGCCGAAGGCGGCGGCAAAGGCGATGAAGTCGCCGGTAGACATGGAGGCCGCCGTGCCAGCCGCCAGCGCCTTCTCCTGTTGCTGCACCAGGGTGTAGAAGATCGCCGCCGAGGCGAGCACCGGAAAGCCGGCGGAAAAGACCTGGGCGGCGTTCTTTATCTTGCCGATGGTGAAGCCCAGCCGCCGCTGGCGGGCGTACAGGCTGGCCCACACCCGGAAGGCGTGGTTCTCGGCGCCAGCGACGCGCAGCTTGCCCACCCCTGAGATGAACTGCAGCACCATGCCAGTGATCGTGCCGCTCACCTGCATCTCCTGGCGCTGCTGGCGCAACTGCAGGTAGTTGAAGGTGGTGGTGCACGCCACGTAGAACAGGGTGAGGCCAATGGCCAAAAGGGCAAGGGCGAAGCTGTACTTGAACATGAGCACCACATAAAAGACCGAGGACAGCGACCCAAGCACCGCGCCGATGCCGGCGCCGGCCACCAGCCGGCGGATTTCGTTCACACCGGCGGCGCGATCGGCCAGATCACCGGAGGAATACTCCCGGAAGGCGTTGGACGGCAAATTGAGAAGGCGATCCCACAGCGCCGCCTGGATGGAGTAGTCCATGCGCCCCTGAATGCGCAGCACGGCGATGGACTGGGTGAGTTTGAAGGCAGCGGCAGCGAAGGCGGCGATGAACAGGGCGCCGGTGAACTGGACCAAGAGGTTGCGGTCGGCCTGGGGGATGGCGGAGTCGAACAGGCGGCCGGTGAAGTAGGGGGTGAGCGCCCCCAGCACGCCCAGGGAGATGCCCATGCCGATCAACATCCACAGGTCCCCCGCCAGCCCGCGGGCGCCGAAGCGGATGAGGTCTTTGACGGACAGTGGGCCGTCGGGGAAGGGGCGGTAGAAGACCACGGCCTGGGGGGAGATCTGGGCCGCCACCTCTTCGGTGATGAGCACCCGCTCCCCGGTGCGCGGGTCCACGGCCACCATGCGGCGGGGCCCGTCGGGCAGCAGCGCCACCGGGGCGCCGCCGTCCTCGAAGCGGCCCAGAGCGGGGCCCTGGTCGGCGCGCCACCAGTCGTCGCGCAGCATCACCGGGCGAGTGCGGCAGCGAGACGCCTTGGCGATGGCGTTGACCCGGTCCTCGAAGGAGGCGCCCTTGGCCGCTTCGGGGTGGTCGCGTATGACCATGCCCATGGCCTCGCCCACCAGGGAGCAGGCAGTCAAGATGGGATCGGCCCCGGGTGCGGCGGCCGCAGCGGCGGCGGCCGTCTCCTCCATGACTGAGGCGATCTCGCGGTAGCCGGCTTCGCGGGCGGCGTCGGAGTACTCGGCCTTGCTCTTCAGGCGCTGGTACTCGTCCACCACGGCCAGCTTCTTGTTGATGAACTCGCACTGACACAGCACCTGGTGGAACACATCCAGCCCGCGCCAGGCTGCCGCCTCCCCCAGCACCCCGGCCGAGGGGGCGCAGCGCACCCGCGTGGCCACCTCCCGGGCGTTGGAGGCCTCTACCCAGGTAAAGCCGGTGAGGGGGAAGAGGGCCCGGCGGCGCTGTGCCCGCTCGATGAGGTCGCCCAGCTTGATGGCCATGGAGTGGGCACCGGCCCGCTCACCGGCGGTGGGCTGGTCGAAGATGAGTTGCTCCAAGCCCACGAACAGCAGGTTGCCCTCCAGGACCTCGATCCACACCACCCCCCGCCCCGGGCGAGCGGCTTTTCGATTTTCGATGACCGCTTCGCCGGCCTCGCTCAAGGGTACGTCGGCCACCGGACCCGGGGCGATCTCACGGGTGAGGCTTTCCGAGAGGTTGACGATCCAGCGGTCCACCAGGGCGGCCAGCTCATCTGCCAGCTGGGTCTGACGGGCGAGCTGCTGCAGGCGGCTGGTGGCCAGTCGGCGCAGGCGAGTGCCCATGCGGCCCACCGCCAGGAAGCCGGAGTTCAGTCCCCAGGCGGTGAAGTCCATCCCCAGCATCACCTCACCCTGTTGGACGGTGGCGAAGTGGGTGCGGGGCCCGTGGGGTTGGCCGCCGGCATCCAGGGCGACGGTGAACACCTCCACCTTGCCGGTTTCCACGTACCACGCCGTACCTGGGGAGGCGAGGAGGAACGGGCGATTGCCGCTCGCCTCCATGGCCTCGCCCTCGCGAACTAGCACTTGGTGCAGGGGAGAGGCGTGGGGCTGCGGCGCGTCGGGTGGCGCATCCTCCTCCACCGGTTGGTTGGGGGGGGTGGGTGCGGCTGCCGCAGGGGGTGTTGCCGGTGCGGTTGGCGCCGACAGCGGCGCTGTGGAGGGTGGGGGTGCAGGGGCCGCTGGGGCGGGCTGCGGCGTGGGCGAGGGCGCGGAAGACTGGCCGGGGTGGACGGTGGGCGGCGCCGGGGGGGTCGGCCGCTGCGTCGCCATCACCGCGTCAGCTTGGTGGGGTGGTGGGGCCGAGGTGGTGGGGGGAGGAACCGGGGCCGGGAGGGGGACCTCTTCGAAGCGCAGCACAGTACCGCCAATGCGGAACTCGTCGCCGTCGCCCAGGCGGTGTTCGGTGATGCGCCTCTCCCCCAGCCATACGCCGTTGGAACTGCCCAAATCGCGCAGGGTCCAGCCGTCGCCGTCGGGAACCAGTTCGGCGTGGCGGCGGGAGATGGTTTGGGACGGCAGGGAAAGGTCGCACTCGTCGCTGCGGCCGATGCGCAGCGGGGTGTCTCGGAGCTGGATGCGCTGGCCGACGCGCTCCTCGAACTCGCTGCGGAGCACCACGAGGACGAAACCGGCGGGGCGGGGCGGGGCGGCCGTGGATGGGGTGGTCATCGCTGCCCCCTCAGTGGATGAGGTCCCGGTACAGGCCGGGAGCGTCCTTCATCTCGTCGTGGGTGCCCCGCTGCACGATCTTGCCTCGGTCCATGACGATGATTTCGTCGGCGTCGCGGATGGTGGACAGGCGGTGGGCGACGATGATGCAGGTGCAACCGCGCCGGCGCAGCGCCTCGTCGACCATCAGTTCGGTGGGCGGGTCAAGGGCCGAGGTGGCCTCGTCCAGCACCAGAATCGTGGGGTTGCCCACCAGGGCGCGGGCGATCTCCAGGCGCTGCCGCTGGCCGCCGGAGAAGTTGGCGCCGTGTTCCTCCACCACCGAGTCGTACTTGCCGACGCGCATTTGCACGTCGTCGTCGATGGCGGCGTCGCGGCAGGCGGCGGTGATGGAGGTCATGGGGATGGTGGAGTCCCACATGGTCAAGTTTTCGCGGATGGTGCCGGCGAACAGAAAGATCTCCTGGTCCACCACCCCCAGGGAGTTGCGCAGCAGGCCGGTGGGCAGCTCGTCCATGGGGATGCCGTCGAACAGAATTTCCCCCTTCCAGGGTCGGTACAGCCCGGTCACCAGTTTGGCGACGGTAGACTTGCCGGACCCCGAGCGGCCCACGAAAGCCACCCGCTGGCCCGGCTTGACGTGCAGGTCGAACCCGGTGATCAGGGGCGGGTCGAGGGGGGAGTAACCAAAGGTAACACCGCGCAGCTCGATCTCTCCCGACAGCTTGATCTTTTCCTGGCGCGCTGGGGGGGCGGAGGGTCCGAGGACTTCGACCCGTGGCCGTTCGTCGCGGGTGTACTGGGGGTCGACTGGAAAACGCAGCACGTCATCCAGGCGGCTCATGTCTGCCTCCAGTTCCTGCACCGCCGAACCGAAGGAGACGAAGGTGTTGAGCGGCCTGGTGAACGACGCCATCAAGCTCTGGTAGGCGACCAGCATGCCGACGGTGAGCTGGCCGTTCATCACCTTGAGGCTGCCCAGCAGCAGGATCACCGCCGTGGTGACGCTGGAGACGGTGGCTGGAACGGTGTTGATCAGCTCGGAGAGCTGGCCCAGCTGCTGCTGCGAGCGCAGCGCCTTGGCTTGATAGCCGGCCCAGCGGGCGAAGAACTCCGACTCCGAACCCGAGGCCTTGAGGGTCTCCAGGATGCGCAGGCCGTTCATGGCGGTGCCGGTGAGCTTGCCGTAGTCCTGCAGGAGGCGGCGGGCGGCGTCGGTGCGCTTGCGCGCCACCAGCTTGACCGCGACGATGTTGGTCAACGCGATGGCGATGCACACCAGGGTGAGGGCCACGTCGTAGAGCATCATGAGGCCCGCGTAAAAGATCAGCAGCAGACAGTCCAAGGCGGTGGTGGCCAAGCGCCCGGAGATCAAGGAGGCGACCTTATCGTTGATCTCCACCCGGGAGCCGATCTCGCCGGCGAAGCGCTGGGCGAAGTACGACACCGGCAAGCGCAGGATGTGGTTGAAGAACTGCGAAGAGGTGGTCAGCGCCAGCTTCGACTCCATGCGCAGCAGGTAGGTCTCTTGCAGCCAGGTGAGTCCCATGCGCAGCGCGGCAGTGAGGACCATGCCGGCGATCAGCGGCGTTACCAGGGAACGGCGGCCGGCGATCAAGTACTCGTCGATGAACACCCGCGAAAAGGTGGGGATAACCAGGCCCGGGACCACTAGAAAGAGGCCGCACAGGATGGCGAAGAAGAGCGCCGACTCGCTGCCCTCCAGGCGCCGCCGCAGCGCCGCCGCCATGCTCGGCTTCTCGCCCGACGGGGTGAAGTCGGGCCCCACTTCGAAGGTGAGGACGACGCCGGAGAAGGCGGAGTCCAACTCTTCCAGGGTGACCACGCGCGGGCCTTCGGCGGGGTCCGAGAGAAAAACCCGCCCCTTCGACCCGAACCCTTCCAGGACCAAGAAGTGGTTGAAGTTCCAGAACAGGATGCAGGGAAACTTGAGCTCGTACAGGCTCTCGATCTTCTCGAACTTCTGGCCCTTCGCCTGCAGGCCGTAACGGCGGGCCGCCTTGACTACGTTGGAGGCCTTGGAGCCGTCCCGGGAGACCCCGCACTCCAGGCGCAACTCTTCTAGGGGTACGATCTTGCCGTAGTAACCGAGGATGATGGCGAGGGCCGCGGCGCCGCACTCCACCGCTTCCATCTGGAGCACCGTCGGGCACTTCACGCGCCGCGCCGGCGGCGGGGGGATGACGCGCGGGGTCTGGTTGGGCTGGGCCGCCATGGAGCCCTCCTCAGCCCAGCCCCACCGCCTTTTTGGCGATGGGGATGACGTACGAGATGGGCCGCTTGCTCTCCACCTGGATAGAGCCGGCGCACATGGTGCCCGAGTACACCTTGACCGGCGGCCCCTTGGAGGAGGACCATTTGAAGCCGCTCTCGGTGGACTCATCGACGATGGGCACGGCGGTCACCGCGATGGGCGCCCCCTTGCCGGCCAGCTCCTGGGCTAGCGCCTGGTTGCGCAGGACCCGCACCATCCCCTCCGGGGTGAGGGGAAAGTCGGACACCTCCTCCACCTTGGCCAGCATGAAGCCGTACTCCTCGGCGCGCACGGTGGAGGGGGAGATGAAGGCGGTCATCCCCGCCCGCACCTTCTTCCCCTCGGCGGCGGGGACGAAGAGGATGGCCCGGATAGACTCCTTGGTGTCTTCGAGGGTGAGGACGCGGCTGCCGGCGGTGACCAGGTCACCGGGGTTGACCATCACCTCCAGCACCCGCCCGGCGTAGGGACTGCGCACCTCCGACTGGGAGGCCAGTTGGCTTTCCAGCTCGACGATTTGGCGCCGCACCTCGTCCACCCGCAGGCTGGTGCCGGCCTCGGTGGCGCGGATGTTGGCCATGGCCTGCTCGGTGGCGGTGAGCTCTTGCTGCGTCTGCATGAGTTGGGTGCGGGTGAGCAGGCCGCGGGCCACCATCTGCTGCTGCACGGCGATCTTCTCGCGCAGCTCCGCCGCTTGGCGCTGGTAGCGGGCGAGGATGTTGGCCTGGGCGCGCTGCTGCTCCGCCCCCCGCCCGGACAGCGCCGCCAACTCCTCGCGCATGTTGGCGATCTTCAGGCGCAGCTCGGGCTGGTCCAGGCGGGCGACCACCTCCCCCACCTCCACCAGATCGCCGGGCTTCGGGGCGACCTCCACCAACCGGCCGGAACCGATGGAGTTGACTTCGAAGACTGAGCCGCCGCGCAGCAGGATCCCCCGCCCGTCCACCTTGATGGCGATGCTGCCGACGATGCTCCACACCACCACCATGACGATGATGAAACCCAGCGCCGCCAACGCCAGCCACCCGCTGGGCGAAGTCACGGTCATCATCACGTCCAGCCGCTCCGGGGAGGAGAGCTTGTCCAGCGCCGCCTTGCGGAAGAGCTTACTTTGCATGAATGGCCAACCTCCTTGCAACTCCTGCGGACGGGGGGTGTCCGGCTATCCTGCGGCGGGAAGGACCTCCTCCACCACCACGCGGTCGTCGTCGATGCGGTACCTCACCAGGGTGCCCAGTTCGAAACGCAGCTGCGCCACAGCCGTGGCCAGGCGCTGCCGTGCGGTGACCAGGGCGAGGGCGGCGCCGATGCGATTCTCTTCCGTAAGCACGATGTCCGCGGCGGTGGCCTCGCCCAGGCGGAAGCGCTCCACCTCGGCCTCGATGAGTTGTTCGTAGAAACGCACCGCCTCTTCGTTTTTCGCCACCTCCGCCGTGGCCTTGGCCACCGCCCCGGTCAACTCCTCCACTCGGGCCGCGGCGATGCGTTCCAGATCGCGCGCGGCAATGGCGCTGCTGTGGTAGAGGGCCTGGGCCTCCTGATAGCGGCCGCGGGCCACGTTGTTGGCGAAGGGCCACTCGACGGTGAGAACGAGGCGGGCGCTGGGGCCCACCTGACCGCCCAAGAGGGCGCGCTGCCATCCCCCCAGCATGTTGCGCATGTCCTTGGGACTCTTGCCCTCCCACAGGCCCTGGTACCACACCTGGAGGGAGAGAGTGCTGGCCCGCCGCAAATCGAGGCGCGCCGCTTCAGCCAGCTCCCGGGCGGACTTTTCCAGCGTGCGCGCCGCCTTGAGGTCGGCTCGAACGAGGCTGGTGTAGCGGGCGGCGTGCTGCTGTCGCCAGCGGTCCAACTCCGCCTCCTCAGGGAAGGGAGGGAAGGCCTCGGAGGCCAGAGGAGCCTCTTCCAGTCGCTCTACCGCCACGCCCATGACCGCAGCCAGTGTGATCCGCGCCTCCGCGAGGCTCTGGTACGCCTGCGCCAAGGCCGCCCGCGTGGACGCGTGGCGAGCCTGGACGGTGAGCAGGTCGGCCGGCGCCAGTTCGCCGGCCGCCCGCAGCGCTTCGCCGATCTTCACCAAGGTCCCTTGCTGCGCCTCGGCGAGGGCGAAGAGTTCGAGCCGCTGCTGGGCAGCGATGAGGTTGTAGTAGGCCTGCATGGTCCGTAGCGTCGCCTCGGCCACCGTGTGCGCTTCGCTCTCGAGGCTGGCCGCCAGGTTTAAGCGGCCGGCCCGCTCCGCTGCCCCGACGGCGGCCACGCCGCGGCCCTTGCCCAAGGGGACGTCGAGGCTCAAGCCCGCGATGGAGGTAAAGGAGTTCAAGTTCCCCTTGCCGCCGTAGGTGGGATCCAGCCGCTTGCCGCGGTAGTTGTCCTTGGTGCCCACAAAGCTCAGCACCGGGGTGACCGCGATGCCGGTGTGGTACAGCTTGGCGGCGGTGAGGTCCAGCTGGAGGGAGGTGCGATCCTCGAGGGTGGCGCGCACCCCCATGGTGCGCAGCAGTCCCCGACTGGCCAGCGCCGTGATGTCGAGGATCAGCGCGATCTGTTCGGCGCGTCGCCGCGCCGCCTCCTCCAACGTACGCCGTTGCGGCTCCAGCTCCGGGCGGCGCGTGATGATCTCGATGATCTCCCACTCGGCCCGTTCCTTGCTGGAGAGACAAACCTGCTCACCGCCGATGGAAATGATCAGCCCCGGCGGGCACTGGATCAACGGGATGGTACCCACCAGCCCCAACTGGCGGCGCAGATCGTCGGCGATGGCGCGGAAGGTGGTGGCGATCTCCCGGGAGAGGTTGCGCAGAAGTTCTTGGTTGCGCATGCCGGCGCGCGGCACAACTGTGGTCTCGTGTTGAAAGGCAGGTGCGAGAGCGAAGACGGTATCGAACGCCCCCGAGGCGAGCAGCAAACTGCCACGGCTGGCCGCCACCCGCTCCCGCGCCACGTGGATGCTGGGGTCGTTCTTGAGAGCAATGTCAACAGCGTCCCGCAGCGTCACTCGGGGAGCCGAGAGGGTGACCGGCGCATAGGGGTTGCTGGGCTCTGAGGGGCGCTGCCCGCCTTCCCCAGGCACGGCGACTAGGGCAAGCGCGAGGAGGGTACAGGCGGCGCGTCGTGGTCGGCGGAGGTGCGGGCGCATGGCTGTGGCCTCCTTCACTGGGCAAGGGGCGGCAACGCCACGAGATCGTCGCGGCTGACGAAGGCGCCGGCGTCCCCGGTGGTGATCAGGGTGCCGGTCTCATAGCGGAGCCGGGCCAGCAGCCTCGCCACCTGCTGCCGGGCCGCGATGAGCTGCAGTTGCGCATCCACGTAGCGCTGCTCGGTGAGGATGGTGTCGATCACCGTGGCGGTGCCCATACGCAACTTTTCCATCTCGTTGTCCACCGCCTGGCGGTGCAGCTCCACGGCCTCTTGGATACGCGCCAGTTGCCGGGCCGCCTCCCGCAAGGAGGCCAGCTCCCGCACCACCCCGGCCTTGATGGCGCGCTCCAGGTCGCGGGCGCTAATGGCGCGCTGCCGGAAGGCGGCGGCGGCCTGTTCCAGTTTGCCCTTTTGGGTGTTGTTCTCGTACGGCCTCTCGTAGGTGAGCCCGATGCGGGCGCTGGGGCCTGCCCACCGGCCGGTAACCACCCCTTTCAGCCCCTCCAGCACGTCGCTGTCCTCGGCGAGACTCCCATACCACGTGGAAAAGTTGAGGTCCGCCCGCGGCGCCAAATCGATGGCAGCGGCGCGCCAGAGGACCTTGCCCGACTCCTGCAAACGCACGGCGGCCCGGTAATCGAGGCGCCGCTCCAGGGAGGCGGCGGCCAGTTCGGCGGCGTTGGCGCAGGCCAGCTCCACCTTGGCCGGCGCCGGCGGGAAGTCGTCGCTGGGGGCGGGCGCGTCAGCGGTGGTGCGTACCTCCAGGCCCATGGTTCGGGCGAGGGCCAGGCGAGCTTCGTGGGCGGTCCGCCGGGCCCCCTCCATGAGGGCCTGAACCTCTGCTTGGCGGGCCTGGACACGCACCAACTCAATGCGTGGCAGTTCGTCGGCCTGAATGAGCAGCTCCGCCAACTCCTTAAGCTGCATTTGCAGTTCCAGTGACTTGCTGTGCACGGCCAGGGTCTGCTGCGCCGCCAGGGCGTCCCAATAGGCCAGGGCGGTATTGAGCACGCTGGCCGAGGCGGCGTGGGTGAGGGCGTCGATGCTGGCGGCCACGTCCAGGATCGCGGATTGCTCGGCGGCGCCGGCGGAGGCGAACCCCCGGCCGCGGCCAAGGGGGATGCCGACGGAAAAGCCAAGGCGTGCGTCGTAAGAGTCCTTGACCCCAGGTCCGCCGAACTCCTCGTCCTTGGGTTTCCCCTGATAGGACAGGCCTCCCCCCGAGAGGTCGATAAACGGCGCCAGGCTCATGCCGTTGCGGTAGAGCTTGGTCAGTTGCAGGGACAGGGAACCTTCGTAGGACCGCTGAATGCGCGGCACGGTCCCCAGCATGCGCAGTTTTTCCCGTGCCTCCTCGGCTTCAGCTAGATAGTCGGCCATGTCAGCGCGCACCTGCAGTTCTTTGGAGCGCAAGACGGCCAACAGGTCGTTGAGGATCTGCTGCTTCTGCTCCGGCGGGGCATCCAGGTAGCGCTGGTAGAGCAACCGAAACTGCGCCTCCAGCAGGGGATCGTCGAAGCGGATGGGCGGTTCGCGGCCTTCCAAGAGGGCCTGGCGGTTGGCCAGGATCTCGTCCAGCCGTTCCTGTAAGTCCCGCAGCCGGTCCTCGGTCCTTTCCAGGTCTTTACGGATGTCGTCGCGTTTTTTTTGCATCGCGTCCCGCTCGCGGCTCCCAAGCTCCGACTGCACGAACTCGTAGCTGAACTCGCCGAGCAGAGTGAGGTCGAACAAGCCCGCCGCCTGCTGGGCAACTCCGCGCCGTTGGCGCACGGTTTCTCTCTGGAGCAGGATCGCCGGGTCGTGGGCGAGGGTCAGCTCCACGGCCTCCAGCAAGCCGATGGTGGGGCGGGAAAACACCGGCGGCTGGTATTCGCTGGGAGGCAGGGGAGGCTCACCCGCCACCGCCGGAGCAACCGATGCGGCCACGATGACAGCGGCAACAATCGTACGACGCATGGGACACCTCACTTCCTTTGGGTTTCCTGCTGGGATGGGCCCACAGTACTCCCCCTGTGCTCCTTCTCTGAAGGTGGCAGGGGGGTCGCCGCTGGCTGGGGAGCCAGGGCCTTCGTGGATCCCAGCGTCTCCTGTACCGTCCCCGCCCACGGCGCCATCCACCGGCGCACGAAGGCGGCCATGGTGGCGTGGTGCAGCGGTGCGACGAAGGAACAGTGGGTAAACGGCGTGTTCTGCATGCGAGTGATGGACTCGGAGTACAGCGGCAGGATGCGCCCGCGCCGCCCGTAGTCCTTGCGGATGTAGCTGCAGGTGAAGCGGAGGGTGTGCGCGCCGATGGCGTGGTTGATCACCCACCCCACCACGCCTTCGGGGGAGCGCATGCCCACCGAGGTAACCGGCTCGAATCCGTGTTCGTCCCAGCGCCAGGGCACCAAGTCCTCGGCGATCCACCCGCGCTGCCGCTGGGAGTCCATGAGCTGCTGGCGCTCGGCGGGGGTCAGCTCGCGCCAGGGGAAAATCTCGCACCCTTGGCGCAGGGGGTAGCGGTTGAACCACGGAAAGCGTTGCGCCTGTTCCAGTGTGAAGCGCATCAACAAGGTGCGGGGTTGCGGGACGGTCCAGCCACGTGCCGCCAACACCCGGGTGAAGGCCGCAGTGCCGGGGGCGGCGGCGGTGAACACTGTCCCCAGCGAAGCGAAGCCGCGCCCGGCCACCTCCGCCTCCACGGCGGCGAGCACCGCCCGCCCCACCCCGCGCCCCCGCCAGGCCGGTGCCACGTACAGGGAGAGCAACTCTGGCCCCTCTTCACCTTCCAGCGGCAGGCCAGCCAGCCCCAGGGCGATGGCGACACCGTCGGAGAAGGCGCCGATGGCTAGCGGCTGTACCCGGCGAGCAGTGGCCTCCTGGAGGAGGGTGGGCGCGGGGGACAGGGCGAGGAGGTGGCGGTAGGCCGGGAAGGTCATCCCCGCAAACTCGGACCCCACGGGAGCGGCGAGCACCGAGATCACCAGGTTCACGGTAGACCGTCTCCGGGGGGGAGGAACGCGAGCAGGGACGGCAGCCGGTCAGGGCTCGCGAGACGAAGGGCCAGGTAGCCAGCGCCCGCGAGACCGTGAAAAAGACCCAATCTCACTCCGTCTCCCCACCCCTCGTCGGGGAGCGTGAATCCGCCGTTGCCAGCTGCCCGCCTCAGCACCACGACCCCCCTTGCAGTTGCCCCTCGCACGAGGGGCTCGTCCGTGAGCCTCTGACCACATGTCAGCAGTACATCGATGATGCCTAAGCTACCACAACAAAGGTGGTCAAGTCCAGGAAAACCGGCACCTCGCGTAGCCGCCAGGGCCGGCGCGAGATCTGCTGGGGCGCGCGCTTCGGGCAGGTCCGCGGTGGCCAGGGCCAGGGCGACGCCAGGTGCCCCATTGCACCAGGCGTGCATGGAGACGTGCTGGGTGTGGCTGGCGGCGGTCCGTGCCGGCACCGGCCATGCCTGGCGCGTGCCGTCGTAGAGGCAGTGTTCGAAGCGGAAGCCGCGCACTGCCGCCTCCTTCAGACGGGCATCGCCGGTGACTGCGGCGAGACGCCCCAGGGCGCAGGCGATGCCGGCTGCGCCGTGGGCGAAACCGGGGGCGGTGTGGTTGGCGGCCGCCCAGCCGCCGTCGGCGCGTTGACGCCTTAGAAGGTGGTGGGCGCACTGCCGCGCCGCCTCCACCGCCCCATGGTTTCCCAGCAGCTGGTAAGCGGTCAGCAGCCCGAGAATTGCCCCGGCGGCGCCCCCCTGCACATCCAGCCGGGTGTCGCGGGCGATGGTCTCGGGGGTGAGGGTGGCGACGTGGCGGCGGGCGGCCGCTTCGCCCTCCTCGTCAGACAGCCACACGGCGAGAAGGGAGAGGGCGTACACGCGTCCGCCGAGCCCTTCGCACGCTCCCAGCGCCGGTTCCACTTCGCCCTCCAGGGGTAGCATCGCTCGCCAGGCGGCGACGGCGCGGGCGCGCCAGCGGGGTTCGCCGGTGGCGAGGTGCAGAGCGGCGAAGAACAGCGCCAGGCCAGGCAGGCCGTGGTAGAGGTCGCGGGGGTTGAGTTTCAACCACGGGCGCACATCGGGTGCCGGGGCACCGGCGAACGCCACCCGTTCGATCTCCACGGCGCACGCCGTGGCGGCGGCCAGCAGTTCGTCCCGCCAGGCGGCGCGCGCGACCGCCTCCTCTTGGGGTGTGGTGGGGGCGCGCTCGTCGGCCAGGGGCTGGGTGAGGGCGCAGGTGCGCAGCAAGCGCCGCTGCGCGGCGAGCTGCAGGTCGTCCAGGGAGCGCACGCGCTCCCTCAGGCTTTCCCACCCCGAGCGCTCCACCAGGTGGGGGATCGGTTCACCGCTGGGAGCCACCAGGGTGGTGGCGGTGGCTGGGAGGGTGAAGCGGGGTACGTCCAGCTGCTCCAGGGCGGCCCGCTCGGCGGCGGCCAGCGGCCACAGGCGCGGGCGCTGGAGGACAGCCGCGAACATGCGGTTGAGAGCGTCTAAGGCGATGCTGCGCTCCACCCCCAGGCGCTGGTAGGCGGGGGTGAAGAGGGCACGTTGGATGCGGACGTACGACTCGGTGGGTCGGAAGACGACGCGGGGCGCTGTGGTCTTGAAACACTCCAGCGGCCCGCCGGGGGCCAGCAAGTCATCCCGGCGTTGCTGGCAGAAGCGGTAGGCCTCCAAGAAGCCTTCCTCCAGCTCGCGCGCCCAGCGCGTGGGTGGGACGGCCACCCCGTCAACCCGCGGGAGGTTGTCCCCCTCGCCCGGGGGCGATGGCCGCATCACCGCCTGCATGGCGTCGCGGTTGACGTGCTCCCACTGGCGGTAGGGTGGGGAGGGGCGCGGAACCCCCACCAGCCCACCGGCGTCGACCACCTCGCCGGCGCTGGTGATGATGGGAAAGGTGAGCAGCCCAGTGGCGAGGAGCGAAGAAGCCGCCGCCGCGTTGAGGTCTGCCCGGCTAGGCTGCAGCAGCGCCTCGGCGTCCACCAGGGCAGGGCCGTGGGCGGTGCCGATGAGGTTTTCCTCGTGCAGGTCGGCGCCGCCCAAGAGCCAGGCGAGGAAGACCAGCGCTCCGGCGCGGCGAGCGTAGTTTGCGCCGTCGTGCACCTCTCCCCAGCGCACCCGCTGTACCCAGCCGTACCCCGGCCGCGCCAGCACCGCCGGGGCCGGCGGCGCCCACCGGAGTCCCTCCTGGGCCAGCCACCCGCAGAAGCGGCTCCACGCCGCTTCCAAGGTGACATCCCGGGGTTTGTAGACCACCTCCTGGCCTTGGGCGAAGCGCAAGAACGCCACTTGTCGCCCATTGTCGTGGCGGTCCGAGCGGCCGGGTTCCAGGGCCACCGCCGGGCCCAGGGGACAGCCCTCCGCCAGTGCCTCGGCGAGAGGGGAGAGGTCGGCGGCCAAACGGTGCACCAGTTCCGCGGTGCTCTCACTCCACTGCCAGGCCAGCAGACACAGGTGTTTAGCGAGAACAGGGTAGCGGCCCAGCCAGGCGGCCAACGTGGGGCCGCGCAGGTTCTCCACAAAGGCGCGGTAGAGGCGGTCGCTCTCCCTGTCTTGCGCCTGCCAGGAGCCCCCGAAGGTGCTGCGGAACGCTGCAAATTCTTGATAAAGCGCCGCGGCGGCCACGGTTGCCAACTGGTGGAGAAGATGGCGCTTGGCGGCGCGACGCGCCGGTGGCGCCAGCAGCGTCGCAGCTTCCGGGGCGAGAGCGGCGAGACGGCTGGAGGCGTGCGCCAACCAAGGCATAAGCAGGTGGGCGAACGGTACGGAGTCCGCCTCCGGGGTCTCGGGCAGAACTGATGGCTGCGCCACGAGGTCGGCCAGCTGGCGCAGGTAGGCCGGGGGGGTGGGGCGAGGTGGCTGCGCCAAGGCCGCGGCAACGGTCTCTTCCGCGAGGCCGTCCCAGGCCAGCCGGCGCTGGAGCGCCGCCCGATCGCCGCCGGCGAAGATGCGACTCCAGCGCTCCAGCAGCGGGGAGGGGGGCGAAAGGTGGCCGTCTGGGGGCGCTGGCCGGCTGCCGAGTATCTCGTCCAAAGTCATGGCGCCCGCGGCTATAAGATCCACCAACTCCTCGCCGTCCGGAGGGTGGCCGGAGGCGGTGGGGTGCTGCTGAGGAACGAGTGTAGGCATGGAGAGTGCCCCCCGGCCTCCCGCGCTGGCGCGGGGAGCCGGGGGGCCCATCGCTGTCTTTGTGGGTTAATCGTCTAGAACACGCGTGCGTTGACTTCCACGTGCGTGCCGAAGCCGCTCGACCTCACGTCGCACTTGTAATGGGTGTCGGTCCTGCCGCCCTTCTTGCCGCCCCCGGCCACCGCTTCGAGGTCCGCGTCCGACAGCTCCTCCCCCTCCTTGGGGACGTACGGCAGGATGATGTGGAACTCGTCAGGCCTCTCCTCGATAATCTTCACCTTCACCGCTTCCGGGATCTGCGTCCCCATCTGGGCGCCCACCACCTCGCGGGGCTTGGCCAGCAGTGCCTGGCGGTACTCCGGGTTCTTGATCGCGAAGCCAGCGATCAGGTCCTGTACTTCTCCACGGGTCAAGTCAGCCATGTCGTTCTCCCTTTCTCCCGATCTGCCATCGGGTTCGTGCTGCGTTGAGTTGCGCGCAACGCGATTCAAAATAGAGCAAGGATCGTGCCAGCTTTTGAAAACGAGAAAAAGTCGCTATTCTCGATCTCTGAGTTGAGGGCCTCTTCCCCCTGTGGAGCCGGGGCTCCAGAGGGTCGAGCGGCGCCTCCATCAGCGCGCCGCAAAAAGCTGCGCGAGCACGCCCCGGGGATCCTGGTGGAGGCGCTGGGCGAGGTCTTCCACATCGATGGCAGCCATCGCCCGGCGGTAGGCGCGGGTTCCTACCATGAGGTAGGGGGGTGTGTAGACGCTCTGCCGGACGACGTCGAGAAGGGTGTTCGTCTGTAACTGCAGGACTTGGTACTGGGCCAAAAAGCCGCGGGAAAACGCCGCCGGGATCTCCTCGCCCACCGCCCGCACATCGAAGAACTCGCCCCGCGCTCGGGGCAGGGTGCGCGGCGAGAGCACGCGGCGCTTCACTAGGGCCAGCAGGCGTTGGCGGGGCAGCGCGTCGATGGCGTGGGGATCCTCCGGGTTGGGCAGCTGCTCCACCTCGATGGCGAGGTTCAAGAAAAGGTGCTCCAAATCGATGGTGGTCAGCCGGGGCGGGGAGGTGGCGGTATCCAGGAGCATGTTGCGCGGGCGCAGGTCAGCGTTGGCGAAGACGTACCCGAAGGCGAACTGCCGGCCGATCTCGAAGGCCACGGCGGGATCGGGGGTGGTAGCCAGCGGCTGCCCGGGGGCGGCGGAGACCAGCAGGATCTTCTCGTCTTCGCCGTGCAGTACCGCGCTACAGGAGGGGAGACCGCACATCGCCTGCAGGCGATGACCGAGCGCCTCCACGGGGGCAGACGCGGGGTCCAGGTAGCGTTTGGCGAAGAAGGTGGTGTGGCGCCCCGCGCCGATCTCTCGGGCCGTGACCCGACAGACCAAGTTGTAGCGCCCCCGCTGTTCGTCGCCTACCGGCGCCAGGCGTTCCACCACGACCCTCCCCGAGGGTGACTCAATCTCCATGCCAGCAGCCAGCAGCGGCGCCAGCGGCTCCTCGCCGCGCAACCGCCGCCACCCCAGCATGGCCACTGAGGGGAGTACGTCGCCACCCTCCTCCCCGGCGCCGATGCGGGCCGCCCCCATGCCGAAGGCCTCGGCCGCGCGCACGTCGTTGGCCAGGGAGTCACCCACCATGAGCACCTGTTCGGGCGGTAGGCCAAGTCGTTCACACAGCCGCCGAAAGGCTTCCGGCTCCGGTTTGGCCACGCCCTCCCGGCAGGACAGCACCACCGCGTCACACAGCTCGGCGAGGCCCGCCGCCTCCAGGGGCGCCACGTGCGCAGCGGAGAGGTTGGAGATCAAACCTAGTTTGAAGCCCCGCCGAGAGAGGAACTCCAGGGTTGCCACCACCCCGGGCAGCAGTCGGGCGGAGGCCACCTCGTCCCGCAGGAGCTGCTCGCAACGGTGCGCCAGCGCTGGTGCGCCGAGGGCGTCGGCGATGGCCGCGGCCATCGTGGCGGTGTCGGGGAAGGGGCGGCGCAGCAAGGTGTGGCGCACCAGTGCCAGCCACCGCCGAGCTGGGACGGCGAACAGCCGTGGCACCTCCCGGTGCAGAAGAGGGTTGTCCAGCGCCATGAGGGTGCCGTAGAGGTCGAAGGCGACGGCGCGCAGGGGCGTGGGGCTCACGGCTTGAGGTGGTGGTGGCGCAGAAAATCCATGAATTTCTGGTAGTCGCGCGCGGGCAGGTGGAAGGCCTCCAGGAGCGCCCGGTAAGAGTTTCCCGAGTGCTGCAAACCGCGCCGGATGATCTGCCGCACCTGGTCGCGGTTGAGGTCGCGGGCCAGGAAGGGCCGCTGGACACCCTCCCAGAAGCAAACTTCACCGGTGATTAGCCTTCGAAAGAGATCACCGCCGACGTTCGCCTGAGCGGGGGGCGGCTGCTCCAGCATGGAGGCGAAGTCCTTCGGTTCGATGATCTCACCGTCGGACATGGCGTACCCCATGGTCACGACGCTGGCCAGCTCGCGCACGTTGCCGGGCCACCGGTACCCGTCGAGGAGGCGCCGCGAGGCGGCGGAGAAGCGCTTGGCGATCCCGTACTGGGCCTCCAGCCGCCGGAGAAAGTACTCGGTCAGGAGCAACCAATCGTCGTCCCGTTCGCGCAGCGCCGGGACGTGCACGTGAAAGTAACGCAGGCGGAAGAACAGGTCGTCGCGAAACCTCTGCTCGCTGCGCAGTTGGTCGAGGGTGCGGTTGGACGCCGCTACCACGCGCACGTTGGCCGCCCGGGTCTCCTCCGCACCGAGCGGCTGGAACTCCCCAAAAGCTAGAGCCCGCAAGAGCATCATCTGGGCCACCGGGTGCAGATCGGCTACTTCGTCGAGGAACAGCACCCCTTGGTTGGCCAGCTCGAAACACCCGCGGCGGTCGGCGGTGGCGCCGGTGAAGGAACCCTTGCGGTGGCCGAAAAGCTCGCTGACCGTGAGGTTGCCCTCCTGGAACTGCGGGCAGTTCACGGCCACGTACGGCTTGCCCCGGCGGGGGCTTAAAAGATAGATGGCCTGGGCGAGAGACTCCTTGCCTGAGCCGCTCTCGCCAGTGATCAGAACCGGGGCGTCGAACGGCGCGATCTTTTCGACCTTGTGATGGAGCTCCCGCAGGGGTGCCGACCGGCCGACCATCACCACCGTCTTGTGCGCACCCCACTCGGCGAACGACAGGCGCGCCGCCAACTGAGCCGTGCGCGTCATGTACACGTCCGGGTCCGGCGGTAAGAACACTCCCGGCAAGCTACGGCCGAAGGGGTGGGCGGCGTCTTCCCGTACCACGGCTAGAGTCCTTGCCGTGCGGCTGGTTGACCGGTGCCGGCCGGTCCGATAGCCTGCGCGGAGGGCAAGGCTGGGGTGGAGCTGGGCCGGGCCCCCGGGGAGGAACCATGGTTGAGGAGGACAGCGATCTTTCCGTTCGCTTCCCCGCCGGAGAGTTTATCTTTCGCGAAGGCGATGGCGGAGATGTCATGTTCATCGTTCAAGGGGGAGAGGTGGAAATCTTCAAAGAGGTGCACGGACGCGAGGTGCGGCTCGCCTTGCTGGAGGAGGGCGACTTTTTCGGGGAAATGGCCTTGCTCGAAGGGGTGCCGCGTACCGCCTCGGCCCGCGCCGTGACCGACTGCCTGCTGCTGCGCATCGATGGCTCCACCTTCGATCAGATGATCCACTCCAACCCCGAAATCCCGGTGCGCATGCTGCGCAAGCTTTCCCAGCGCCTGCGCCAACTGGGCGACGCCCAGCTGGAGGCACCGGTGCCGGGGAGCGGGGAGTCTGGCGAGCCTGCAACGCAGCCTGTGGCCCGACCGCAAGGGGTGACGGCGCGGCTGATCCACGAAGGGTCCGGACAGCAGTATCCGGTGCCTTCCGCCGGTGAGATCTGTGTCGGCCGATACGACGCCGCCACCGGTTTCCAGCCCGACGTGGACCTGAAAGCCGTTGACGAGCGCCGCTCCACCTCGCGGCGGCACGCCAAGATCGCCTACCGGGATGGTCGCTTCTTCTTGCGGGAGGAGATAGGCACCGCCAACGGCACCTTCGTCGCCGGGCAACGCGTCCGCACTGGGGTGGAGGTCGAACTCCACGACGGTGACGAGGTGCGTTTCGGCTTTGTAAGAATGACCTTCCGGACGTCGTGAAAGGCCCGGCATGGCCCTGCATTGACGCGAAGGCTGCAAGAGTCGGGGAGCGCACCGGCGGAACACTCACCCTCCCGACTTCTTCGTCGCCTTTTTGGGGCCAGGGGGAGCCGCGCCCAACAGACGGGCCGCCAGGTCAGCGACCCGTTCGACGCGGCTTCTATCCCCGCCGGCTGCGCGGACCTGGGCAACGGCCTCGCCGCGCGCCGGCACCACCGGCAACGACCCTTCAAGTCCTGCGAGGGCGAGGGCGCGCCGCGTGTCCTCGGCCACGCCGCACACCGCCAAGGCGCCGCCTAAGCCTTCCAGCCGCTTGCCGAGCATGAGCAGGACCCGCAGACCTGCCCCGGAAACCTCGGTGGCGCGCGCCAGGTCCACGACCACGCGGCGCTCCCCACCCTCCACCAGCTTCATCGCGCGCAACTGCAAGTCGGCGGCAGCGGCGACGTCCAGGCGGCCTGCAGGGATGACCACCAATACGTTCCCGTCGCGCTCTTCCAGAATCTCCACGGTCGTGCCCCTTCCTCACCACGCCGAGACTGGCACCGGCGACCCCGCCCGGAACCGACCACCGACAGCGGTTAGAACCTAAGACCTAGCCCGAAGGTGATCTCGAACTGAGACATGGAGTTGGGGTAGGAATAGGTGTAGGTGCAAGGGCCGGTGCAGTCCAAGTTGGCGAATCGGTACGTGGCTTTCGTGTTAGGGTCGGTGTCGGTGAAGTAGTACCGCCCCTCGAAGCGAGCCGCCAGGCGATGGTTGAAGTCGAGCTTGACGCCGCCGCCGACGCTGGCCGAAGCGCGCGTATCGTTGGGCAAGGGGAGGCGCGGCACTAACCGGGTAGCCCCAGCGCTCGCCGCCAGAAAGCCTCGCGTCGGGCCCGGCTTGGTGTGCCACACCATGCCCAGGTGGTAGTACGTGACGTCCATGTCCAGCACATGGGTGTCGCCGGGTACCACGAAGCCGCCGGGGGTCTCCCCGAACAGCCCCTGCGTATCTTTAAAGGTGGTCGGTTGATGGCTGACCAGAAGTTCCACCTGGGCTGCAGCGCTGGTGGCGATCCCGAAGCGGATCCCCCAGGCGCCACTGGAGGAGATGCCGACGTTGAAATCCTTATGGCGAATGGCGCGCTCTTCGAGGAACATCTCGCCGCCGAACCGGTATCCCACCGTCGGGGTCACCTCGAAGGGCAGGGTCTGCGCGGCGCTCAGCGCCGGAAACAGCAGGACGAATGCCAGGATCGGTCGTACCATGTGTTTCCACCTCCTTGTCCTCCGGTGGCCACGAGGGCTCCAGAGGCATTTTCCCGCCGGCGTGGAATACTTCAACCCCATGACCCCACGGCCGCCCCGATGCATCCACGGGAATTTTGTAAAGTATAGCACAGCGCATGGGGCCCGTGAAAAGGGGGGGAGAGTCACGGACGCGGTTCCCGCTCACGGCCACGGTCACCGGCGCGGATCCGCCACGGTTACGGTTGCTGGCACGGGCACGGACGGGGACGCCGTGCCCAACCATCGCCGCGGAGACCGTCCCCCCCGCGGCCCATGGGAACAGGGGTCGCCGCCGCCCCCACTGCCTGGGGCTCCTTGACACCCCTGGGCGAGCCGTTATGCTCTGCACGGGGTGCCTCTGGCGGCCCCGGCAAGGGAGCAGTTTTATGGACCTCAAGGAAGCCCTCACCACCGCCATCAAGTACGAGCATCAGGTCCGCGATCACTACCGCAAGGCCCAGGAGCAGGTTCTCAACCCCCAGGGTAAGAGGGTGTTCGAGACTCTGGCGCGGGAAGAGCAAGGGCACGTGGAGTACCTGGAGAGCCGGTTGGTGGAGTGGAGTCAGGGAGGAAAGATTTCGTCCCCCGAGCTGGCCACTGAGCTTCCACCCTTGGAGTGGGTGGCGGAGGCGAGGCGCAGAGTGAGCAGCGGCCCCGACCGCACGGTGGCGGTGCAGGAGGAGCTGGAACTGCTCAAGGTGGCGCTGGAGCTGGAGCGCCAAACCAGCTCCTTCTACCGCAAGCTGGTGGACACTCTCCCCCAGGCTGACCGCGGGATGTTCGCACGATTCTTGGAGATCGAGGCCGGCCATTTGGCGATCGTGCAGGCGGAGATCGATTCCCTCAACGGCATGGGGACGTGGTTCGACTTCATGGAGTTTTCACTGGAAGCAGGCTAGGGGGCCGCTACGCCACTTCCGAGGTGCGTTTTTTCTGCCTGGCGCCGCCCAACAGCAAGGCAGCGTCCGGCTTGCGCGCCGCGCTTATTTTGGCGACCTTGGCGGCCACCGGAGTGAGGTCGAAGCCCAATCCGTGGGAAGCCATCTCGCCGGCCAGCTTGTACTCGAGCACCCGCAGGCGACGGTAGGTGGAGCTGTACGCCTGACATACAATGGCGTGGAAATTCCGGGCGACAAAGGGGTTTTGGTTGCTCATCAGGTACCGCATGCGGTTGGACGGTACAAATGTGTAGATGCTGACTTTCGAACTGCGCCGCAGAATCTCGTTGCGCGTCTGCTCGTAGCGGGTAAAGGACATCGTTTTGTAGTCCTGCTCCATGACCCACATGTTGCCCATGCGGGCGTTGGTGCCTGGACGGTCAGTGATGAGCGGCACGAAGGGATCGACGACGATCACCAGGTCGGCGCCCTTGTCGATGGCGGCGCGCAGGTTAGAGGTGCGGGTGACGATGCCGTCGGTGAAGTATCTGCCTTTGATCTCAACGCTGGGGAAGAACGGGTGCATGGCCGTGCTGGCCTGGATGGCCTTGCTGATGGGTACGTCGTCCCAGCCGACGTCGCCGAAGAGCACGTGCTCGCGTCGATCCTGGTCGGTGGCGCCGATGTACAACCGCCGCGGCAGCTCGCGGAAGTCATTGCTGCGCCCCTCCGCGGACAGCAGCCGCCGGACTCCCTCCTCCAGCGGGCGGTTGTCGAAAATCGGCCCCAGGAGGTTGCCGTAGATGCCGAGAATGGCGGCCACCGAGAGTTCGTCCTCGTGGCGTACCAGCCTGCTCAAATACTGCAAGAAAGCCTGCTGAGTCAAAATGATGCGTTGGGGCACCGCGGCCAGGTTAAGGTGCCGCCATTCCAGGCGTAGCCGGTACGGCCAGTTGCGGTCGAGGCCGCCGTACTTGGCGATCAGCTCGTCGATAGGGAAGCCGGTGGCCAGGCCGGCGGTAACCAAGGCACCGGCCGAAATGCCGAAGTACATGTCGAAGCTGCCGACGTCCAAGTCGCTGGCATCGTGGAGGCATTTCAGGACGCCCAGTTCGTAGTACAAACCGGACAGGCCCCCACCGGCGGCGCAGATGGCCCGCTGGCCGGGATGGGTTTCCGTGAGGGTGCGGCGGCAGAGTTCCCACAGTTCGGCGACGAAGCGAGCTCGCGCCTGCGCCTGCTGCGCGCCGGTGTGGGCGTGGGTGAGGGAGCGGTCGCGCACGCATGCGCCGACGTGCCGCTCTCCCATGGCGAAGATGAGTCGATCGGCACGCGCTGCGTCGGGGTCGCCCACCAGCACCACGATGCGGCGGAAAGGGTAGCGCCGCTCGCGGTCGGGCTCCCGCCGCAGCGCCTCCAAAAACCCCATCACCTCTCGCTCGCGAGCCAACGCCTCGTCGCCGTCCCGGGTGGCGTTGCGACAATCGATAATGAGAAGGTTGTAGTACCCCTCGCGGAGGAAGTCGAGCGCCTCGGCAGCACTGCGCACCAGTTCGATGCGTAGGGCAAGACCCTTGCCGCGGCAGGTGCACCCCCTCCCTTCCAGCTTGGCGCGTAACCCCGGCTGTTGTTGCAGTGCCTCGCAGAGCTCTACGCCCTGGGGCTGGTGGGGAGCCAGAAGGAGCGCCGTCCGAATGCGAGCCGCCATCGTCCCTCCCGCCGCGGTGCGCCGCGCTGCCAGCGTAGCGCAGTGTGACGCGCTGCGGCAAGCCCGCGTCGCACCGCGTGGAGTGCCTCTCCCTGCCCGCGTGGGGTACCCTGGCGGGAGCCGCCCAACCCTGCCCCGCCGGTGGCGGCCGGAGGAGGTGGAAGATGAGTTCGGTCACTGAGGTCCTCAAGCGTCTGCGGGTCGAGAGGGGCGATGGGTTCGCGCTGGATGCCTTCTCGCCCTCCGACACCGGTGGGCTTGCCACGTCCAAGAAGGAAGCGCAGCAGCAGTTGCACGAGGAGTGGTTGGCGCGTCTGCCCGGGCTGCAGGAGCGTCTGTGGGCCACTGACCGCTGGGCGGTGCTGCTGATCTTCCAGGGCATGGACGCCTCCGGCAAGGACGGGGTGATCAAACACGTGATGTCCGGGGTCAACCCGCAGGGGTGCCAGGTGACGTCGTTCAAGGTGCCGTCGGAGGAGGAACTGGACCACGACTACCTCTGGCGCACCACCCGTGCCCTGCCTGAGCGCGGGCGCATCGGCATCTTCAACCGCTCGTACTACGAGGAAGTGCTGGTGGTGCGGGTCCATGCCGCCGTGTTGGCACGGCAGAAGTTGCCCCCCCGGCTGGTCGGGCCCGACCTGTGGCGACAGCGCTTTGAGGATATTGCCGCCTTCGAGCGCTACCTGACGCGCAACGGCACGGTGGTGGTGAAGTTCTTCCTGCACATGTCGCGGGAAGAACAGCGGCGGCGTTTCCTGGATCGGCTGGAGAGGCCAGAAAAACGGTGGAAGTTCTCCTTGGGCGATGTCGCCGAGCGGCGGCACTGGGATCGCTACATGGCCGCGTACGAGGAGATGATCCGCCACACGGCGGCGCCCCACGCTCCCTGGTACGTCGTGCCCGCCGACCACAAGTGGTTCGCCCGGCTGGTGGTGGCGGCGGTAGTGGTGTCCACCTTGGAGAGCCTCGACCTGGAGTTCCCGGCGGTGGATGCGGCCCACCTGGCGGACCTGGAGGAGGCGCGCCGCCAGCTGGTTGCTGAAGGGGGAGGTGGGTAGTCGAGACGGTGGGCATGGGTGGCAGGCCTTCACATCGCCTTCACAGCCGTGTGTAACGATCCCGCGGTCCGTGTGCGCGATTGGTGGGGGATGAAGGCAGCCAGGACAACTCAGGGGACACCGTGCAGAAGTGCTAGCATGAGAGCGAGCACTCGCATTCATCTCGTGAGGCGTGGGGAGGCAGGTTTGGGCGAGGGGTTCCGACGCGTCGACGAGGCGAACGGCACGGTGACGTGGCCGCTGCGCGTGGCCGCCATCGACGTGGGATCCAACGCGATCCGTTTCGTGGCCGCGGAGTTCACCTCAGCGCACGGCTTCTCTGTGCTGGACGAGGAGCGCGCTGCGGTTCGCCTCGGCCACGGCGTCTTTCTCTCCGGGCGGCTGGCACCGTCGGCCATGGAGGGCGCGATCGCCACCATGGCATCCTTTGCGTCCCGCATGGCGGCGTTGGGGGTGCAGTACTACCGGGCGGTGGCTACCAGCGCGGTGCGCGAGGCGCGCAACGGGGAGGAACTGCGGGAGCGCATGCGCACCGAGACCGGGTTGGAGCTGGAGGTGATCAGCGGTTCGGATGAGGCGCGCTTGGTCTATCTGGCGGTGCGCCGCGTGGTACCGCTGGAGGGGAGGGAGTGGATCCTCGTCGATCTGGGCGGCGGCAGCGTGGAGGTGTCGTTGGTGGACGACACCGGCATCCTGTGGTCGGAGTCGCACACCATGGGATCGGTGCGGCTGCTGGAGGAGTTGTCGGAGGTGGGCCAGGAGCCCGGGCGCTTCCGGCGCCTGCTGGAGGAGTACACCGCGACGCTGCGCCTGCCGGCGGCGGCGAGTTACCGCCCCTCGGTGGGGTTGGTCGCCACTGGCGGGAACATCGAATCGCTGGCTCGCCTCGCCGGTGTGGACGCTGGGCCCCAAGGGTACGGCGTGCTCCCGCTGGACCGCTTGCAGGCGGTGATCGATACCCTCTCCCGCCTGTCCTACGCCCAGCGCGTCGCGGAGCTGGGACTGCGCGAGGACCGCGCCGATGTGGTGCTGCCTGCCGCCATGGTCTACCTGCGACTCGCCCAGTTAGCGGGAGCCTCTGAGATCCACGTACCCTTCGTGGGTATCCGCGAAGGCGTGCTGTTCGATGCCGTCGAGGCGCTGACCACCAAGCCGGCGCACGCCGACCGGCACCAGCAGGAGCTGGTGGCGGCCAGCGTGGCGATGGGGCGCCGCTTTATGTTCGACGAGAGCCACGCCCGGCAGGTGTGCGCCCACGCCCTGTCCCTGTTCGACCAGCTGGTCGCCCTGCACGGGCTGGGGGAGGAGGAGCGCAAGGTGCTGCTGGTGGCGGCGCTGCTCCACGATACTGGCGCCTACATCAGCTACAAGAAGCACCACAAGCACTCCATGTACCTGATCCTGCACAGCGAGCTGCCCGGTCTGTCGCCGCGGGCGCTCAACCTCGCGGCGGTGGTGGCGCGCTACCATCGCCGCAGCGAGCCGGCGGAGCGTCACCCGGAGTTTGCGGGATTGCCAGCGCGGGAGAAGGAAAGCGTCGTCCGTTTGGCGGCGCTGCTCCGCCTGGCGGACGCGCTGGACCGCGAGCACCGCGAGAAGGTGAAGGCGGTACACGCTCGCGTGGAGGGAGGGGTGCTGCACCTGCGGCTCGTGGGCTCTGGCGACTTGTACCTGGAAAAGTGGGCGCTGGAGCGCAAGTCGCAGCTATTCAAGCGGGCGTTCAAGCTGGCCGTAAAGGTACATAACGGCGCCGCTGGGTGACGGCGCCGGGGGCGAGGAGGCAACCTATGGTGGGTCAATCGCGGAAGACAGCAACTTCTGCAGGCGATGAACAACCTTCTGTGGCGGCGCCGCCTAGGCCGGCGCGGCGGCGCAGGGCTGCCGCTGTGGAGCCGGAGCCCTCCGCTGAGGCGCAGCTGGTTCAGGAGCTCAGCACCGCGTTGGAGAAGGTCAGGGTGGGCCTCGACGCGGCCATGATGCGCTTTTCCGAGCGCGTCGGCGGCGAGCTTGACCGGGTGCGGGCGCAGCTCACCTCCGGCCAGCCGCCGGCACGGAAGCTTTTGGAGCGCATCAAGGCGCGGTTGGAGGAGGTGCGGCTCAAGCCGCAGAGGGGACGGGTAAAGGACTTCGCCCGTCTGGAGGACCTCGCCGAGGACTTGGCCGATCTGCTTCCTCCTGCGCTGTCCGACTGACGGCAGCGCAAGGGGTATGCGCATCGCCCTGATCTCCGATATCCACGCCAACCTACCGGCGCTGGAGGCGGTGCTGGCCGCCGCGCGACGGCTCGGAGCCGAGGCGGTGTGGTCGGCGGGGGACGTGGTGGGTTCGGGTCCCCACCCCCGCGAGGCGGTGGAGGTGCTGGCTGAGCACGGTGTCGCCGGGGTGCGCGGCAACGTGGACCGCAAGGTGCTGACTCTGGCGGAGCACCCGAAACGTCTCGGAGAGCTCATCGCCGAGGGCAAGCGAAAGGCCAACTATGCCTGGACGGCGATGCAGCTGGATCGACGGGCGCGGCAGTGGCTGGCGGCGCTGCCGTCGCGCCTCACCGTGGACCTCCAGGGGGTGGAGGTGCTGGTGGTGCACGGTTCGCCCCTCCACGACACCGACTACCTCTACCCTTCCCTCACCGCGCCGGGGCTGGCGGAGCGCCTGCGGGGCGCCCCACCGCCGCCCGTGCTGGTGTGCGGCCACTCCCACATCCCTTTCGCCCGCCGCGTGGGTGCCACGCTGGTGATCAACTGTGGTTCGGTGGGGCGACCGGTGGATGGCGACCCCCGCGCCTGCCTGGCGCTGTTGGAGGTGGTCGGGGCCGGCCGCGTGCGGGGCCGCATCGTGCGGGTTGCCTACGACGTGGAACGCACCATGGCCGCCCTGGTGGAGCGCGCGGTGCCTGCCGCGGTCCCGCAGGAGTATCTGCGCGGCGTCAAACGCGACGGGGCGTAGCCGGAAAGCGCGCTTGGCGCCCTGCCAAACGCTGCTGAAGTTCCACCCATAAAGACATATAGGCGGTAGCCGCGGGGCTGGTGGGGGCGGCCAGGGTCACGGGGGTGAAAGACTCCGCCGCCCGCTCCACCGCTGAGGCCATGGGGATGACGGTGGTGAGGAACTCCCCGGTGCCGGCGAGGGCGTCGGCGTTGTGACGGTGCAGGCGGCGGCGCCGGTCCACCATGGCCAGAAACGGCAGCAGCGGCACCTCCTCGGCTGCGGCTTCGGCCCGCAAGCGGCGCATCTGCTCCAAGGTGCGCAGCGACAGCGACGACGGCACCACTGGGGCGAGCACCGCATCGGCGGCGGCCAGCACCGCCTCGGAGACCAACGTGACGGAGGGGGCACAGTCCAGGAAAGCCCAGTCGTAGACTTGGGCGAGGGGCGCCAGTTTGCGCGCCAGGCGACCGGTGGGGTGAGTGCGCCGCGCCAGTTCGGCCTCCAAAGCGCGGTGGGAGAGATCGGAGGGGACGATGTCCAGGTTGGGCAGGTCGCTGCCCAGGGCCAGCTCGGCCAACGGTGTGCCTTTCTTGACCAGTTGGCGGGGAGCCCTGCGATGGCGGGGCGCGACCCGAAACCAGTGACTGACGGCGCCCTGGGGGTCCAGGTCCCACAGCAGGGTGCGCTGCCCATCTCGGGCGGCCAGGGCGGCCAAGGCGGCGGCGGTGGTCGTCTTACCAACCCCACCCTTGATGGACCACACGGCGATTACCCACACCTCACACCTCCCCCCCGCCTCCCCCGAGGCTCGCCACCTGGGCGCGCACCTCCCGCGCGAAGAACGCCGCCAGCCCTTCGGCGACGGCGGCGCGCTGCGCCGCCTGCCGCTCCTCCAGCAGTACCGCCAAGCGGCCGGCGGCCAGCGCTGTGGCGGCGGCCACCTCGCCCCGCGCCAGGACGATCTGCAAGATCTCGGCAAGGCGACGCTGCTGCACCGCTAAATCATTGAAAACACCGAGGGCATCCTGCAGCTCCTTGAGGTGACGGATCAGCGCTGCGCCGCGGCTGCCCCACAGCGAGGCGAAGAACTCCAACAAGTAGCGCAGCTTTTTGCCGTCGATGCGCAGGCGGTGCAACCCCTCGGCTGGCGCGGGCACTGGCAAGCGCCTGGCGTGGCGACGCATGCGCCGGTAGGCCCGCTGCACCCGCGCGGCAGCCACCTGGGCGGTGGGCCACTGGGCTTCGGGGGCGCGCGGCGGGCGGCGGGGCGGTTCGGTCAGCCGGTGCCACAACGCCAGGCAGCGGCGCAGGCGGGCAGAGGTCAGTGCGGCGCGCAGTGCGGCGTGCTGCTCGGCGCGCTGGCGGGCAACTTCCTCCACCAGGGGCGCCAGCTCTCCGCCGGTGGGGCTTCCCAGCTCGTTTTGGTAGCTCCTGAGGTCGGCGAGGAATACGTCCAGGTCGCGGCAGGCGCCGGTAATCTCCCCCAGCCAGCGCAGCTCCTCGCGCAGTGGCTTATGACTCCTCTCGTCATAGGAGCCCGTCAGCTGTCCCAGCGCCGAGCGCGCCCGCCGCACCGCCACGCGCAGGTCGTGCAGAAACTCGGGGTCGATGTCCTCCACCGTGCCGGCCAGGTTGGCCGACGCCATGTCCAACAGGCGCCGAAGGATGAGGCGGGTGGCTTCGGCGGCCGGCAGTTGCGGCGAAAGCTGGATGGCCAGTCGGGAGCTGTAATCGCCGGAGGCGCGGCCACGGGCGCCGGCCGCCCGCTGCAGCTCGCTGTCGGCCGCAGCTTCTAGGAATGGCGCGGCGTTGAGGGAGGCCAGCACCGCCTGCCAGGCGCCCTCGAACCCCAGTACCTTTGCCATTCGTACGCTGGCGACGGGGTGGCCCGAGGGGCGGCCGCTGGCGTCCAGACACTGGCCGCGCTCCCACCAGATCCGAACCACCACCTTGCCGTGCTGGTCGCGAATGGCCCCGGCGCGCTGATGCACCACCACCGACCCGTGTACCAGTAGGGCCCGCTCGCCAATGAGCGGGTGCACCTCCCGGCGCACCGTGCCCTCAGGCAAGTCGGCGGCGAGGCGGGGGAGCGGCCAGCGGGGCACGATGACGGGGCCGAGGTGGGGTGGTCTCCAGGTCAGAGAAGTCACGCCCGCCGCGCTCTCCCAGGTCAAGCTGGCGCCCGCCGCCCACAGGCGCCAGTCGTGGGTGTCGAGGTAACGACGCTCCAGGGTGTTCCCGGCCTGCAGCGCCATCGTGAAGCCGTCGGGAAGCAGCCGGCCCAGATCCGCAGCACGGCGGCGCAGGGGGATTTTGAACACCCGTTCTGAGGGTTCGTGGGTATGTGCAGCTGTGGTGAGCTCTTTTCGGCGCATCGGCTGGCTTGCTATTCTAGGGGCGCCCGGAGGAAAACGGCAGAGCTGCCGGAAGCGATAGGGGTGCGTGCCGCTGGATCAGAGGGACGGCGGAACCGCACTGGAAGGACGGTCGCAGGTAAGAAAGCGAGTTCATTGCATGTCCGAATCCGCCCCCGCGGCGATCACTGCAACGTCGCCTCAAGCGTTTATCAACCGCGAGTTGTCGTGGCTCGCCTTTGCCCGCCGCGTGCTGGCGCTGGCCCAGGACCCCGAGGTGCCCCTGCTGGAGCGGGTGAAGTTCGTGGGCATTTTGGGGATGTTGCACGACGAGTTCTTCATGAAGCGCATCGGCGGCCTAAAGCGGCAGATTCAGGCGGGGGTGAGCAAGCAATCCCTCGACGGGCTTACCCCGGCGAAGGAACTGGCCGCGTGTCGGCAGGAGATCCTCGCCCAGACGCGGGAGCTAGCGGCGCTGATCGCCGGCGAGCTACGCCCGGCTCTGGCGGCGGCTGGCGTGCCAATCTTGGATGTCGCTGCTCTGGACGACCAGGCGCGGGCCTACCTCACCCAGGTCTTCCGGCGGTCCGTGTTACCCGTTCTCACCCCCCTCGCCGTGGATGCTGAGCACCCGTTTCCATTTATTTCTGGGCTGGGCCTCAACCTCGCGGTCACGTTGACGGAGAAAAAGCGCAAGCGCTTTGTACGCATTAAGGTGCCGGCCAACCGCAGCCGCTGGGTCAAGCTGCCCAGCGGCGGCGTGGTGCCGCTCGAGCAGATGATTGCCGCCAACTTGGGCGAGCTGTTCCCGCGGGAGCGTGTGAGCGGGGTGCACTTCTTCCGCCTCACCAGGGGGGTAGCAGCCGACGATGAGAGGGCTCGCGGGGTGGATGACGCGGAAGTAACCCTGCCCGGAAGCATCATCCGGCAAGTCACCGACGAGCTCAAGGCGCGACGCTTCGCCGGGGTGGTGCGCTTGCAGGTGTCCTCGGACATGCCCGCCGAGCTGCAGCGCTGGCTGGCGGAGCAGGTGGGCGCCGCCGCGGACGATGTCTACCAGAGCGACACGTTCTTGGGGCTCGCCGACCTACTCAGCTTCACCGTCGAGGGGCACGAGGCGCTGCGCTTCCCAGTCCACCAGCCGGTCACCGTCCCTCGCCTGGAGGAGGCGGAAGGGTCCCCCGCGGCGTTTTTCGCGGAGCTGCGCCGCGGCGACATCCTCTTGCATCATCCCTACCACTCGTTCGACACGTCGGTGCTGCGCTTTTTGGAGTGCGCCGCCGCCGATCCCCAGGTGCTGGCCATCAAGCTCACCATTTATCGAACCTCCAGCGACTCGCCGATCGTGCGGGCGCTGCTGGAGGCGGCTCGGCGGGGCAAGCAAGTGGCGGTTTTGGTCGAAATTACCGCCCGCTTCGACGAGGCGCCCAACATCGCTTGGGGGCGCCTGTTGGAGCAGGAGGGGGTGCACGTCTCCTACGGGGTGGAAAAGCTCAAGACCCACGTCAAGTTGGCCATGGTGGTGCGCGAGGAGGAGGGGAACCTCATCCGTTACGTCCACGTGGGTACGGGCAACTACCACACCGGCACGGCGCGGGTGTACGAAGATCTGGGCCTGCTGTCCTGCGACGAAGCGTTGGCGGCCGATGTGGCGGCGGTGTTCAACGAGCTCACCTCGGCGACCCCGGCGCCCGGCTACAGTCGCCTGCTGGTCGCCCCGGCGTTCATGCGGGAACGGTTCAAAGCGCTCATTCAACGGGAGATCGAGCACTCGCTGGCAGGGCGGCCGTGCGGTATTCGCGCCAAGATGAACCAGCTTCAAGACCCGGCGATGATCCGCGAGCTGTACCGCGCCTCCCAAGCAGGGGTGCCCATCACCCTCAACGTGCGCGGACTGTGCTGCCTGCGCCCAGGGGTGCCGGGGCTTTCTGAGAATATCCGTGTGTACAGCGTGGTGGGGCGCTTTCTCGAGCACGGGCGCGTGTATTGGTTCGAAAACGGTGGCCATCCAGAGGTCTTTATTGGTTCGGCCGACTGGATGAAGCGCAACCTCGACAACCGCGTGGAGACCATTGCGCCCATTGCTGATCCGGCGCTGCGGGAGCAGTTGCGTCAGATCCTAGACGTCTACGATCAGGACAACGCTTCCGCCTGGGACTTGCAACCCGATGGGAGCTACGTGCGCCGCCGACCGGCCGCCGGCGAGCAGGTCCGTTCTGCCCAGGAGGTTTTCATCACCATGGCCCGCGCCGAGGCCCACAACGGGGGGGAGTGAGCCCCCTGCGGTTTCCCCGCCACCGGCCTTAGCGGTAGAAGCGAAAGAGGATGTCGGCCGCCAGGGCGGGCTTGCTGCCCCCCTCCACCTCGACGGTGGCGCGAAAGGTCAGCTGCCACCCCCCTTCCACCGCCTCCACCGCCAGGATTTCGGCCCGGAGGCGCAGGCGCGAGCCCACCGCCACCGGTGCCGGGAAGCGCACCTTATTGGCGCCGTAGTTGATCACCAGGCGGGCTCCTTCCACCTGGAGCAACTCGAACAGCATGGGCACCACCAGGGAGAGGGTGAGAAAGCCGTGGGCAACGGTGGTGCGGAAAGGGGAGTGGAGGGCGGCTCGGTGGGGGTCCACGTGGATCCACTGGTGGTCGTCGGTGGCGCGGGCGAAGTGGTCGATGCGCTCCTGGGTGATGGCAAGCCAGTCGGGCGAGACGAGGGTGCGGCCCACCAGATCTGGGAGTTGGTCGAGGTGGACGGTGAGGGCGGACATGGGGGACACCTCCCTGGCGCCACCACCCTATCACGCTCGCTCCGCCCACGTCGCCCCCCCGCTACGCACCACGGGCTGCCTCCACGGCGGCGTGTACCGGCCGTTATTGGCCGTGAGGGGTGGCCCCGCCGTCCGGCTGGGGTGTCGGTTCCCGCGCAATGGTAACGGCGCTGCCACCGCGCTCAGGGGGGAGGCACACCGCACAGTCGCGGCCAGCGTGTTTGGCTGCGTAGAGGGCGACGTCGGCGCGGGCGATGGCTTGCTCCAGCTCGGCCACGACGTTTTCCTGGCTCCCGCCGTGCAGCTGGGCGAAGCCGCCGGAGATGGTGACGAAGGGCCTTTCGCTGTCTCCCGGGATCTTTACCCTCGCCGCCGCTTGCAAGAGGCGCTGGATGACCGGCAGCGGCGTGGTTGCGCCTTCGAGGACGAGCAGGAATTCTTCGCCTCCCCAACGGATGAGCTCATCGCTGGGGCGAATCTCGCGGGAAAGGGCGTGGGCGACGTTGGCGAGCACAGCATCCCCTGTATCGTGTCCCAGCCGATCGTTGATACTCTTGAAGTGATCGATGTCCAGCAGCCCCACCAGGAATGACTGGCCGCGGGCGGCGCGGTTGGCGATGCGCGGGACCACGTGCTGCCAGTGGCGGCGGTTCTTCAATCCGGTGAGGGAATCGGTAACCGCTGCTTGCTCCAGCAGGCGGTTCGCTTCCGCCAGCTCCTGGGTGCGGCTGGCCACCAGCGCCTCCAGTTGCTGAGCCCGTTGCTCGACGCGGCGGGTCCGCCAGCGACCCAGCTGCTTTCCCACGGCCACCAGGAAAAGGGCGGCCAGGGCGTACGTCCACGGCGATTGCCACCAGAACGAGCCCACGGTGAAGGCAAAGTCGACAGGCTCTGCGGCGTCGCCGCGGGCGTCGTGGGCTTCCACCCGCAGTCGGTAGGAGCCGGGCGGCAGGCGCTGGTAGCTCACCTCGGCGCTGTTCGTCCACGGCGTCGGCGCGCCTTCGAGGCCAATGAGCTGGGTGCGGTAGCGGTGCCCATGCTCCCGTTCGTAGGCCAACAACCGATAGCGGAAGACGATTGAGTTGTGCCCCGCCGGCACTTTCTCGCCCGCCTTCAAGGGGCGCGGAGGGTCGCCGTACTGAGCGCCGACGAGGCGCAGGGGTGGGGGTGGGATGCGGGGGGTAACACGGGCGAGGGGGCGGGGGTCAAAGGCGAGGATGCCCAGGGAGGTGGCCGCCAGCACCCGGCCGAGGGCGTCCACAGTCACCCCAGCCACTCCGGCGGGGACGAAACCGTCTTCCACGCCGTACCTACTGCGGGTGCTGACGGCGCCGCCGTGACCCAGGGCGAGTCGCAACCCGCCGCGGGAGCCGAACACGTACAGGTCGCCACGGGAGGCCGCCAGGTGGCTGATCCCCCCCACTGCTTGGCCAAGCGGTTGGGGAAGGCCGCACTGACGCAGGTCGCAGCTCACGACGTTCCCATCGCCGGTGCCGACCCAGATGGTGCCGTGGCCATCTGCCGTCATGGCGGTGATAGGTTCTGTCGCGCCTGCCCGCCATGGCATGGGGTACCAACCGCTGTCCCCCACTTGGTGCAGGGACTCCTGGGTGGCCACGGTGACCCTCTGGTGGTCACCCACCAGCCCCACGATGGTGGCTTCGGGGGGCGGTGCGGCGGCGTCGAGAACCGCGGCCACTTTAAGATCCGCGGAGGTCACCACGGCGAGGCCGTGGTTGGTGCCGATGTACAGCTCCCATCCCTGGGGCCGCCTGCGTACCGCCAATCGTGTCACCGCCACGGCCGGCAGCTGCGAGTTGTCGGGTGTGTAGTGGTGGCGGCTGCCAACGGGGTCGAGGCGGTACAGCCCCTGGGAGGTGCCCAGCCACTGCCGCCCGTCGGGGGTAGTCGCGGCGGCGAGGAGGAAGCTGTTGGTGGGCAGAGGCAAGGGGTGGAAAGCTGCGTCCTGCCAAAGGACGGCTCCTTGGGCTGTGCCGACCCACAGACGCTCCCCCAAATGCCCGATGCCGGTCACCGTGCGGTCGGGAATACCGACCCGCTCGTCCAAGATCACCCAGCGCTCCCGTTCGCTGCGCAGCACCCCGGCGCCGACGGTGCCTGCCCACAAGGAACCGCTGCGTTCATCCTGGAAGAGGGTGTGGACAGCGTTGGTGGGCAGCCCGTGGCGGGGATCCAGTAAGGCCCACCGGCCTTGCGCATCGATCTCTACGAGTCCCCCCGAGCGCAAGGCTCCGTACACCACCCCACGCCCCTCGGCGTCTTCACCGTGCACCAGGGAGAAGCACATCGAGGCCGGCAACCCGCGGGAGCTGTCGTAGGGTTCCACCTGCCCGTTGCGGTAGTGGGCAATCCCTCGGCCGGTGCCTAGCCAAAGTGCCGCCGGGTCGTCGCTAGTGGGGGTGATGGCGAGTACGTAATCGTTGGGCAGACCCTGGCGGCGGGTCAGCAACGCCCCGCGGTGTCGCCAGGGCTCCCCGGAGCAGCGCTCGGCGAGGAAGAGCCCGCGGCCATGGGTGCCGACCCACAGGCGCTGGCACCCCTGGAGGCGCTGGTGAGACAGGGATCGAATGGCCACACCCTCGAGGCCGTCCCAGGGCTGGCAGGAGGCATCACAGAGGTAGAGGCCGCAGGAGGTGCCTAAGAGCATGGTTTGACCCTCCCACGGCAGGAGGGCGGACACCGCCTGTGTGCCAAAAGGCAAGGGGACCTGGCGCAGTTCGCCGTTGCCTTCTCGCCACGCGCCATGCCGGTCGGTGGCTATCCAGAGTTGGCCGCCGGCATCCCAAGCCACGGCGCCGATGGCGGCGTTGGCCACCGGGCGAGGCAAATCGACGGTTCCCCACGTGCGGCCGTCGAAGCGGGCCAGCCCTTCGGCGGTGCCGGCGTAGATCAACCCATCGGGGCCCTGGGCCATAGCCAGCACGGTGTTGTGGGGCAGACCGTCGCCCACCGTCCACTGTCGCCACGCCCGCCAGGCAGGGAGAAGCTGACGGGGTGTCGGCTCGGTGGTTGCTGCGGCTGGCAGCGGCCACGACGCGGCGATGACCCCGAAAGCGGCAAGGGTAGGCAAGAGCCGGGGCAGTCGGCTGGCGCGGTGGGGGCGATTTCCCTCGGCACGCGCCTCACCCCTGCAGCGGATGGAGGGTGTGACTTCGTCCTGCTCCCGGCTTTGCCGGCGACGTACCAAGTGCGCGCCACCCCGGTTGGGGGGGCACGCCACGGCAGGCAGTGGGTTTGCGCCCCGGACCATCATCGTGTACGCCTTTGCCCCGCCAAAGGGTGTCCAAGACCCCTTTTATTTCCCCAGCCGGGGCGACTGGCTGCTTCGGTGGCCGTGGCTGGGGTTCTACACAGGTGGGGGTGGAAACGCCGAGGGGGTGGCGAGGGGGCCATCAAAGGGAGGGGGAGGGCTGCGGCTGCAAGGCGAGCATCTGCCGTGCCAAAGGGAAGCAGCGCGGCAGCGGCGGTGGCGTAAGGGAGCGGGCAATTCCGGCCCGGCGGTGGCCCGGGGTGTCCCTTTTGTGGCGGTGCTGTGGCTCGCTACACTGGCGTCGTGGTGGGTCCGTGGCCGCTGCGCTGGGAGGAGCCGCTGTTCCGGCCGCCTTCTGAGGCGGAGTCCCTGATCCTCCAGGTGACCATCGGCTGCTCGTGGAACCGCTGCACTTTCTGCGGGATGTACCGCACCAAAAGCTACCGGGTGCGCCCCCTCGGCGAGGTGGAGAAGGAAATCGCCGCCGTGGCCCACGCCGGGTGGAGGCCGCGGCGGGTGTTTCTGGCCGATGGCGATGCCTTGGCGGCGCCGGCGGAGTTCCTCGCCGCGGTGCTGGGGGCAATTCGCACTCAGCTGCCCGAGGTGCAGCGGGTTGGGATCTACGGCGACTCCCGCGCCGTGCTCCGCCTGGGAGTAGCGGGTCTCGCCCGTCTCAAGGCGCTGGGTCTGGGCATCGTGTACTTCGGGGTGGAGAGCGGCGACGACGACACGCTGCGGGCGGTGCGCAAAGGGGCCACCGCGGCGCGGCAACTGGAGGCCTGCCGGGTGGCCACGGAGGCGGGGGTGAAGCTCTCCCTGATGGTGCTGCTGGGGCTTGCCGGGGTGGAGGGGTCCAGGCGCCACGCCGAGGCCACCGGGCGGTTTCTGGTGGCCGCCGCGCCCACCTACGCCGCCGCGCTCACCTACACCCCGGTCCCCGGTACCGAACGGTGGGAGGAGATCCGGCGGGGCGACTTTCACCTACCCGACCGTTGGGGGATGCTCCAAGAGCTGGCGTGGCTGCTGGAGGCGATGCCCGACTACCGCGGGCTGTTTCACGCCAACCACGCCTCCAGCTACTTGCCGCTCAAGCTGCGTCTGCCGCGGGATCGGGAGCCGGCTTTGGCGTTGCTGCAGCACGTTCTCTTCTGCCGCGACGAGCGCCTGCTGGTCCCCGACTGGGCGCGGGGGCTGTGAAGACACCTACTGGAACAGCTCCAGCGCCGCCACGTCCCCCTTGCCCTGGCGCACCAGCACCGGTTCATCGCCGGACAGGTCGATCACCGTCGAGGGCTCGTTGGGTAGCGTACCGCCGTCAACCACCAGATCGACGGTGTCGCCCAACTTGGCTTCGATCTCCATGGGGTCCAGCAGCCACTCGTCAGCTTCGTTGCGTACCGAGGTGGTCAGTAAGGGCGCCCCGATCTCGGCGAGCACCGCCAACACGATGGGGCAGTCGGGGTAGCGAACGCCGATGGTGCGGCGTTTGCGCAGCATCGTACGCGGCACCTCGGAGGTGGCCTGGAAGATGAAGGTGTAGGGGCCGGGCAAGACCCGCTTCATCATGCGGAACACCGGTGTGGTCATGCCCTTGGCGTAGCGCGCCGCGGTGGCCAAATCGCCCACCAGAATGGACAGCCGCTTGGCGGCCGTAATCCCCTTAGCCTGGTACAGGCGGCGCGTCGCCTCGCCGTCCTCCAGCAGGCAGGCGTACCCGTACACCGTGTCGGTGGGGACGACCACGACGCCCCCCCGACGCAGCAGGTTGACGACGCGGGCGATGAGCCACGGCTCGGGTTCGCGGGGATCGATGGTGAGCAGCACGGCACCCTCCCAGATCGCCCCTTCTAACGCGGCGGGGGCGTGCCGTCAAGACGGGCTGACGGCGGGAATCGCTGCCGGCTTTGCCGCGCTTTGAGATTCGGGAGGATGCATGGCTGCCAAGGTTTCGCGCAATGTCCTGGGAGGACCCCTACAGACGTGCTGCACCAAGCCGATGACCGGCTGGTTTCGCAACGGCCGCTGCGATACCGAGCCGGCGGATGTAGGCCGGCACGTGGTGTGTGTGCACGCCACCGAGGAGTTTTTGGAGTTTTCTCGGCGGGTCGGCAACGATCTGTCTACTCCCCGGCCCGAGTTGGCCTTCCCTGGGGTCAAGCCCGGCGACCGTTGGTGCGTCTGCGCGGCGCGCTGGCTGGAGGCCTACGAGGCGGGGGTGGCGGCGCCGGTGATCCTGGCTGCTACCGAGGAGTCGGCGCTGGAGGTAATCCCCTTGGAGGCGCTCAAGTCCCACGCCCTGGACCTGGCGTCGTAGGGCGGATCGCCAGCAGCTTTCGGCGGCCGAGGCCACGGATAACCGGCGGCTCGACGCCGAGTTCCTGGCGCCAGAAGCCGGCGTCGCCGAGGGTTTCGACGACGGCTTGCAGGTGCCCGTCCTGGGTGAAAAGCACCCCCTCGGGGTCGAGGCGGGGCCACAGGTGGTACAGGCAGGTGCGGGTGGAGGCGACGAGATCCACGTCCAGTACGATCACGTCAGCCCTGGCTGGTGCCTCCCGCGGCAGGGTGTCCGCGAACCACCCTTTGTGCCACGTGACGACGGCAGGTTCGCCCCACCTGGCCAGCACGCCCTGGACCCGTGTCAACCGGCCGCGAAAGGCGCGGGGCCGGAACGTGGTGGCGCGGCCGTCCAGGTGACGGTGCTGCTCGGCGTTGGCCGGCATGCCCCGAAACGAGTCGAAGGCGTGCAGTTGGCCTGCCACCGCGGCTACCGCCACCGACAACTTGGCGGTGGAGGCGCCGTACCCCACGCCGCACTCCACCACCACCGGCGGGCGGCGACGGCCGGCCGCCAGGATGGCGTCGGCGATGGTCAGCATCTCGCCCATGGTGTGGTAGCCGCGCACCCCGTTGGTAATGGCGACGAAACGGGCGAGCAGGCGCAGGCGCCGCCCGATTTCACCCGGCCGGAGGAGAAAGCGCACCACCTGCGAACGGTCCCGGGTCGCCAGGTAGCGAAGGGTCAACGCCTTGCGGTAGAGCGTTCCAGGTCCTCGTCGCACGGCGCCATGGTGGCGAGACGCACCTGGAAAAGAAAGAGAGGCGGCTCCGCGGGGAGCCGCGCTCTCAGAAGGCGTGGACGGGGTGGTTTAGAGGAGGCTCTTCACCGTCTCCAGAACCGGGGCGTAGTTGGGCTCCTGGGCGATCTCCGGGACGATCTGCCGGTGACGAATGACGCCGTCGCTGTCCAGAACGAACACCGCCCGAGCCAGCAGTCCCAGCTCGCGGAGCTCAAGCCCCCACCTCTGTCCTGCCTGGCGGTCTTTGAAATCCGAGAGGGTGACCACGTTGGGCAGTTGAAACGTCTCGCAAAAGCGCTTCTGGGCGAAGGGAAGGTCCATGGACAGGGTGACCAGCTTGAAGCCTGTGGTGCTTGCCTGCTCGGCCAGGTGGCGGGTCTGACGCTCACACACCGGGGTGTCCAGCGATGGGACGACGTTGAGCACCACCGGGGCGCCGCGGAAGCTGGACAGGGACACCGGCTGGAGACCGGCGTCCAGAGCGGTGAAGTCGGGGGCGAGTTGGCCCTCGGCGGGGGGATCGCCGGCCAGGGTCACTGGGTTGCCTTTGAAGGTAACGGAGGTGGGCATAATTTCTCCTTTCACCTGTAAGTATAAGGAGACGATGGAGGGCGTATTCCGGACACGGGCGGTGGCACCTGCTAGGATCCCGCGCCATGGGACGGTGGGAACTGGTGGTGATGGCGGCCGGGGTGGGATCAAGGTTTGGGGGTCTCAAGCAACTGGAGCCGGTGGGTCCCCACGGTGAGACGCTGCTGGACTACTCGGTGTTCGACGGGGTACGGGCCGGGGCGCAGCGGGTGGTAGTGGTGCTGCGCCGGGAGATGGAGGCGGAGTTCCACGCCCGGTTGGGGTGCCGCTGGGCGAGCCGCGTGGAGGTCGCCTACGCCTTGCAAGAGGTGACCGACGTGCCGCCGGGGGCGACGGTGCCGGCGGGGCGGAGCAAGCCGTGGGGCACCGGGCACGCCGTGCTAGCGGCGCGCCGCTGGGTGAACGGCCCCTTCGTGGTCATCAACGCCGACGACTTCTACGGCGCCGAGGGGTTCGCCTTGCTGGCCGGGTTTTTCGGTGACGCGCCGCCGGGCACCCCCGGGAGGTTCGCTTTGGTGGCCTACCGACTGGCGCAAACGCTGTCGGAGCACGGCCCGGTGTCGCGGGGGGTATGCCGGGTGGATGACGGTGGCAGGTTGGTGGCCATCGACGAGCGGGAGGGGGTAGCACGGCGCACCGACGGCTCCCTGTGGTCCCACGGCCCGGGAGATCCCCAGCCGCTGTCGCCAGACGCCCTCGTCTCCATGAATCTTTGGGGGTTCGGTGCGGACCTGTTCGGGCATCTGGAGCAGCGGTTTGCTGACTTTTTGCGCGAACGGGGTGGCGAGCCAGGGGCCGAGTTCTATTTACCGGCGGCGATCACCGCTCTGATCGCGGACAAGCTGTGCACGGTGCAGGTCCTGCCCACCTCCGCGCTGTGGTTCGGCTTGACCCACCGGGAGGACGTGCCGTCGGTACGCAGGCATCTGCACAACCTCCTCGCCCAGGGTGCCTATCCGCCCCGTCTTTGGCCCTGAGGGCACGGGGTACCCCAGGGGGAGGGGAACCTGGGGGGCGTATGCCCCCCAGGAACTGATCTTACCAGCGGGAGCGACGAGGGCCACCGCCGTTCCGGTCGGTGCGGCCCTTGGCCACGTTGACGCGCAGCGTGCGGCCGTCGAGGGGCTGATCGTTGAGCTTGGCGATGGCGGCTTGCGCTTCGGCGTCATTGGCCATTTCCACGAAGCCGAATCCCCGCGAGGAACCCGAGTCCCTGTCGGTGACCACCTCGGCGGAAGTCACGGTGCCGCACTGGGCAAAGTGCGTTCGCAGTCGTTCGGAAGTTGTGGAGTAGGCCAGACCACCAACGTAGAGTTTGGACGCCATGGGGCGCCTCCTTTTCTGCCCTGCCCTGCAGGGTTGGTTCTCTTCCGCACCCTCGTGTCACACCTCGTAGAGTCGCGGAAGCCCTCGGAGGCGAGGCCGGCGGGCGCCGCGGCGGCGCCCAGGTCGGCTGAAAGTCAAATGATAGCACAGACACAAGCCGTCAGCCACGGGGGCGGGCTGCCGGTGCCGCAGTTGGCTTAGACTCTGGCTGGTGCGCTACCCCCACCCCCTCGTGGCCGGCGTGCTGCGCCGGCGCTACCAGCGGTTCATCGCCGACGTCGAGTTGGGCGGCGAGGTGGTGCAGGCGCATGTGCCCAACTCAGGGGCAATGACCGGTTGCTCCACCCCCGGCAGCCCGTGCCTGCTGGCGCGGGCCGAGGGGCGGCGCCGACGTATGCCATGGACCTTGGAGCAGGTGCTGGCCGACGGTGTGGCGGTGGGGATCAACACCTCTCGGGCCAACCCTTTGGCTTTGGAGGCACTAACCGGGGGCGTGCTGCACCTGCCGGAGCTGGGGCGCCCCTTCGTGGCGCGGCGGGAGGTGGCAACCGGCGACGGCCGCCGGCTGGACTTGTGCTTGGAGGACGCCTTTGGGCCCTACTGGGTGGAGGTGAAGAACGTCACCTGGGTGGAGCGGGGCATCGCCCTGTTTCCCGATGCTCGCACCGCACGCGGGGTGAGGCACTTGGCCACCCTAGCCCGGCTGCGCCAGGCGGGCCAGCGCGCCGCCCTGGTGTACGTGGTGCAACGGGGCGATGCCCACGCCGTGGCGGCCGCCGAATCAGTGGATCCAGCCTACGCCCGGGCGGCGCGGGACGCCGCGGCGGCCGGCGTGGTGGTGCACGCTTTGCAGGTGGAGGTGCGGCAGTGGGGGTTGACACCGCGCTGCGAGCTGCCGGTGTATTTGGCTCACTGAGCACGCCGCTGCGGCCGAGCCCGGCAGGGCAGCACAGGTGTCCTAACCGGTGCCGCTGCGGCGTTGACCTGGTGCCGAGCCTGGCGCCCAGTCGTCCCTCCTCGTCCACCGACGGGGTTTACCGGTGCGTGCCCGGTCAACGTCACGGTCGCGGTGACGGGCCCGGTCGCCCCGGGGAGCGCCGGCCTGGGCGACCCAGCGCACCCCCACCTTCTCTCCAGTTTGCGGGCCCGGCGGTGCGGGGAGGGGCCCGCACCGGCGTCAACGCACCAGCTCCAGCAGCAGGCGCGCCTGCGCCTCGGGGGAGCCGATACCGGTGTTGAGGAGCACCACCCGGGTGCTCGCGAACAGGCGCTCGTGCTGGGTGGCGAGAAGATCCTGGCGGGCCATGTCCAGGGCGGCCAGGTGCGGATTGAGGAACGGTGCGCCGAAGCCGGTGCTGCCGGGGAGCTGCCCCGAGGCCAGCAGGCGCACCGCCTCGCGGGCCGGCACCTCCTTGACCGCCGGTAGGACGGGGTCGCGGGCGAGGAGCACGCAGGCGGCCGGAGCGGTGCGGCGGGTGTGGCGCAGCGCTCCCCCCAGCCAGTACGGGTCCACCATGGCTCGGCCGTGGGTGGACGCTTCGACGCAAACGGCAGCGCCGCGGTCCAGGGGGCACTCGTCGCCGGGGTGGTCGACGCGGCAGGCGTCGCGGCTGGTGGCCATGTTCTCCAGCTTGGCCCGCGTGAGGAGTTTGCCGATTTCGGGCAGGTATTTGATCCACTTGGCCTTGAGGTAGAGCTTGCGCTCCGGCAGGTCGGCCACCGGCCCACCCGCCGCAAAACGGACGATGAGCGCGTCGGAGGAGACCAGTTTGACCCCGTCCTGCTCCAGTGCAGCAGCGAGAACAGCGGTGCGCCCTGATCCTGGCCCGCCCCACACCAGGACACCGCGATTGCCGACGTCGAGGGCGGCGCAGTGGGCGAACAGGGCACCGGCGGCGCGGGCCGCCGACTCGGCGGCCAACTGCAGCGCTGCCGACCGTACCTGACCGTAAAAGGCGGTGTTGAGCACGAAGGCGGTGGCGGTCTCTAAGCTCACCAGCGCCTGCGCCTCCCGGCCGGGGATGTCCTTGACGGCGTACACCACGGCGTGGGGCTCCAGCTCGCCCTCCAGCGGCGCCGGGTAGAACCCCTCCTGGTAGAAGTCGGCCAAATGCGGCGAGTTGGTGCGCAGTTGCACCACCGCCCCGGCAATGGCGGCGTTCCACTCGAAGTAGCTGGCCGGGTCGAGGTGCGCTTCGGCCTCGGCGATCAGCTCGTTGCGGGAGGCCAAGCCGGCCACGCTGCGGCTGGGGGCGTACTTCTGCGTTTGGGTAAGGACGTTGTTGAGGATGCGGGGGCGCAGGCGGCGGGGTTCCTCCAGGCGCGCCAAGGCCGCCTCGATGCGGCGCATCCCCTCGGCCAGGCGCTCCATGGACGTGGCGAAGGAGATGCGGATGTGGCGATCGGTGCCGAAGGCCTCGCCGGGCACGGTGGCCACGTGGGCCTCCTTGAGCAAGTAATACGCGAGGCCGTAGGTGTTGCGAATGGGGGCGCCGCCGAACTCCCGGTCCAGGTAGCGGGCGACGTTGGGCATGACGTAAAACGCCCCCGCCGGGGAAGTGCACGAGACTCCCGGCAAGGCGCGCAGCTTGTTGACGATGAAGTTGCGCCGCCGCTCGAACTCGGCGCGCATGCGCTCCACCTCCATGGCGGTTTCGCCGAGCGCCACCACGCCCGCCTTCTGCACGAAGGAGGTGGCGTTGGAGGTGTTGTGGGATTGCACCTTGGAGCAAGCGGCGATGATCTCCCGCGGCCCCGCCGCCCAGCCAAGGCGCCAGCCGGTCATGGAAAACGCCTTTGAAAAGCCGTTGACCACCACGGTCAACTTCTTGATGGCCTCGCCCAGGGAGGCGATGGAGGTGAAGCGCTGCCCGTCGTAGAGCAGTTTCTCGTAGATCTCGTCGGAGATCACCCAGATGTGCTCCCGCACGCACACCTCGGCGATGGCCTCCAGCTCTTGGCGGGAGTAAACAGCGCCGGTGGGGTTGCACGGGTAATTGAGGATTAACGCCTTGGTGTTGGGGGTGATGGCGGCCGCCAGGTCGCGGGCGTGCAGGCGGAAACCGTCCTCTTCCCGGGTGGGGATAAACACCGGGTGGGCGCCGCACATCCGTACCTGGTCGGGGTACGAAACCCAGTAGGGGGAGGGGATGAGCACGTCGTCGCCAGGCTCGTACAGTGCCTGCGCTAAATTGAACAGACACGCCTTGGCTCCCACCGAGACGATGATCTCGTCGGGGCTGTAGCGCACCCCGTTCTCCCGCTCCAGCTTGTCGGCGATGGCCCGCTTCAACTCGGGGATGCCGTCGTTGGCCACGTACTTGGTGAAGTTGGCGTCGATGGCCGCCTTGGCGGCGCCCTTGACCACCTCCGGGGTGGGGAAGTCGGGCTCACCGGCGGAAAAGTCCACCACGTCGATCCCCTGCGCCTTCATCTGCTGGGCGCGGGCGGAGATGCGTAAGGTGGGGGAAAGGGTGATGCGGTTGACGCGTTCGGCGAGCATGGGGTCTTTTAACTCCTGGGCGAGGGCCCGGTCGCCGTGCCCGTGCCGGTGTGCGTGTCCGTGCCACTGCCTGTGCCGGTGCTGGGGCACGGACGCCGGTCACCGGAAGACAGCGCTTGCATGCCCCACACCGCTGCGCGGTCCCTGGGTTTGTCTCCCGGTGCCTTGCCGTGCTGCGGCGGGGGCAGGTTCAGGGCAGTGGAGGGCGAGGGCCGGCCGGCGTCGGCCTCAGGCATCCTTCGTCTCCTTGACTTTGAGTAGCTCCGCCAGCTTGACGCCGGTCAGCTCTTCGACCACGGCGGGCAGCTGGGCCACCACCTTGGCCACCTGACCGGTGACTTTGGGGGCGCCCTGGTCGTCGCCCACCATGATGATCTTGTCCACCTTGGCGAGGGGCTCGGCCACCGCCCGCGCTAGCTCGGGGAGTTTCTCGATCACCAGCTGGGCGAGGGCCGCGTCGTTGTACTCCTTCCAGGCACCGGCCTTGGCTCGCATGGCCTCGGCCTCGGCCTTGCCACGGGCCGCCGCCGCCTCAGCTTCGGCCGTGCCGAGCAAACGCGCCCCCGCCGCCTTGCCCTTGGCTTCCAGCTCCTTGCGGTAGGCCTCGGCTTCCGCCTCTATGCGCGCCTGGTAGGCCTGTGCTTCGGCCGGGCGCTTGACGTTGGCTTCCAGGTCCTTCTCCCGGCGCAGCACTTCCTGTTCCGCCACTTTCGCGGCCAGCTCCTTCTCCACCAACTGTACGGCGTACTCCTGGCGCTTGAGCTGCTCGGCGAGGCGCGCCCGCTCCAGCTCGTAGGCGACGTCGGCCTTGGCGCGGTGGGCGTTCACCTCGGCTTGGAACTGGGCGCGCTGCACCTCGAAGTCGCGGGTGGCGGCGGCCAACCCGGCCTCGGCGGCGAGGCGCGCCACGTCCCCCTCCTTGCGGTACTCGGCGGCGCGGATGGCGGCATCCCGCTCGGTTTCGGCCTGGGCGATGGCCGCGTCGCGCTTAACCTCGGCGATGCGACGAGCACCCAGCGCGGCCAAATACCCCTGGGCGTCGGAAATGTCTTTAAGGGCAAAGGAGAGCAGCTCCAGCCCTAGACGGTTGAAATCGTCGCCGGCGGCGGTACGCACGCGCCGGGCGAACTCCTCCCGCTGGGAGTAGATCTCCTCCACGGTCATGGTGCCTAACGCGGCGCGCATGTGGCCTTCCAAGACCTCCTGGGCCACCGCGGTGATCCCCGAGGATCCCTTGGAGAGGAAGTTTTCCACCGCGCGGTGCAGGTGTGCCTCGTCGCTGGCCGCCTTGACCTGGCCGTACGCCTCGGCCGAAATGATAATGCCTTGCGCGGTGAGCACCTCGGGGCAGCGGATGGAGAGGGAGAAGACCTCCAGGGGAAAGGTCTCTACCGTCTCCACAAAGGGCAGCACGAACGTCCCACCGCCCACCTGCAGCCGGTACCCCACCTTGCGGGTGCGGCCGTCTGAGTCGCGCACCGTCGAGGTGCGCCCCGAGATGACCAGCACCTGGTTCGGTCCTACCTTGCGATAGTTGAGTAGCCACGCCACCACGATCAGCACAACGACGGCGACGGCGATGATCCATGGGAGATACGTCACGGTTTCCTCCCGGCGCCCGGACGGGCGGACGCCGCCACCTTACGCCAAGTTCCACAAAGGTACAAGCCCCTGGGGGTCGAGAGAGTGGCCGGCAGGCTGGGACGTATTGAGGGGGAGAGAGCTTGCTCCCCGCGCGTACAAGCTCTATCCTCGTGGGCGCCGGGGGCAGCTCCACCGGTGGGGGACGCATGGCACAAAACCCTTACGATCCCGACGTGTACCGCCGCTTCGCCGAGAATCTGCGCGGTGTCCTGGGCGGGCGCAACATCGAGCACGCCGGCCTGCCCACCCTGCGGCGCAAGGCCTTGAGGACCGCCTTCATGACGCGGCAGGGCTCGCCGCTGTGGTGGTCGGCGATTTCGTCGCGGCAGGCGGCCAAGACTGTCTACCTGGGGAGTGGGCCCGACACCGTGCTGCCCACCCCGACCCCCGAGCAGCTGGCCATCGTCACCAAAGCGCCGGAACAGCTCCACAAGGTGCTGCAGCTGCTGCGCACCATGCCCTTCGTGCACGTGCGCCGGCAGATGGGGGACAACCCCGAATTTAACCCCATCTGCAATTTGTACGTGTGCACCGCCGATGTGAAGAACTATCGGCTGGCCTTTGAGTGGGCGAGCACCCTGGGCGAGGTGCGTCGGGGGCGGCCCGGCCCAGAGTTTTTCATGATCGACATCCCCCAGGAACACCAGCTGCGCATGCAGATCCTCACCATTCCCGAGCACGACATCAACATCGCCCTGGGCACCGACTACACCGGCGAGTGCAAGAAGGGGTTTTTGCGGCAGGCGATGTTCCGCGCCGACCAGCGGGGCATGCTGGGGCTGCACGCCGGCACCAAGGTGGTGCGCGCCCGCGACGCCCGCTCCGGCAAGCTCAAGACCTACGCCGTCTTCATGTTCGGCCTCACCGCCACGGGCAAGTCCACCTGGTCGTGTCACCAATTGGGGCTGGACTCCGCGGCCGGCGAGGGCACTTGGGTGGCCCAGGACGACATCGTCTGGCTGCGCCGCGACGGCTCGTCGTACGGTACCGAACAGAACTACTACGTGAAGACCGACGTGTCGTTGGAGATGCAGGAGGCCATGTACCGGGCGCTCTCCCACCGCAGCGCCCTGCTCGAAAACGTCATGGTCAACCACAAGGGGGAGATCGACTTCACCGACGAGCGGTTGGGCGAAAACGGCCGCGGCGTGCTGAATCGCCGCCAACTCAAGGTGCGGCGCGGCCGGCGGTGGGAGTCGATTTGCTACGAATCCATCAACACCCCACCCGTGGAGGAGCTGGACGGCATCGTCTTCGCCTTCATCACGCGGCGTAACACCATCATGCCCTTTGCCCAACGCCTGACGCCAACGCAGGGGGTGATGGCGTACCTGTGGGGGGAGTCCACCCACTCCTTCGCCACAGTGCCGGCCAAGGCCGGTGAGAGCGTGCGCATCGTCGGCATGGACGATTTCATCATCGGCGCCCAGGGGCGGAAGGTAAACGCCTTTTTCGACATCGTCATGGACCTGGTGGCCCGCTACCCGGGCAAGGTGCACTTCTTCCAGTACAACACTGGCGGCATGGGTGAGGTCATCGAGGTCGACAAGGGCACCGGCCAGAAGACCCTGGTCCGCAAGGTGCAGCGGGTGCCCATCGACCTGATGGCGGCGCTGCAGCGCGGCGACGTACGCGGTACGAACCAGTACGCCAAGGGCCGGCTGGGCACCGAGTACGTGGTGGCCTGCGAGGGGACCGAGCTGGCCCACTGGGACCCCAAGAGTTTTTACAGCGACGAACAGATCGAGGCCTACGTCGCGGACCTGGTGGACGGGCGCCGGAAGTTCACCGAGGAGATCGCCGCCCAAGGGCTGCGCAAGGACATTCGCGAGCTGGCGCACAAGGAGCTGGATGCCATGGACGCCCGCATCGCCCGCCGCAAGGTAGAGCCCTGGGCCGAGGCCGAGGAGGCGGCGCTGGCCGTCAGCGAAGACCGCGACCCCCGCTCCCGCTTCATCTCCCCCTGGGAGCCCCACCGCTCTTCGCTGAGCTACTTTCCCCGGCCTACGAAACGGTGAAGGCGCTGCCGCGCCTGCCCGGCGCCGCCGGCCACAATCCCACCGGACGAAGGCAACGTACAGGTGCCTGCTGGGCAAAGTACGGCGTCGGTCCGCACGGACACCTGCGGGTGATGGGCAGCTGGGCAAGGCGTTGTACCGTCCAACGTGCTGATTGAGAGAGGGCCTGACACGTAGCACGCCTGCCGCCAGAACCAGCCTACTATCGAGCGAGCGCGGTGGGTCGAAACCAGGAGATATCCCGCCTCTGGGCGGTGGTGACGGTGACGGAGCGCCCCAAGGGGAGGTGGCGGCCTTGCCTTGCACCACGCTGGTACTGCGTCGCCGCATCTCGCCACGGGGCGAGGCGCTGGTGAGGTGGTGCGGGTCGCTCCGTTGCTCCGGGACGGGGCGTAGGGCGGTGGCGGCCAGGTGCGCTGGCGCAGCGGCGTCCAGGTGCGCTGGCGCAGCGGCGGGCGGGTGGTGCCGTGGGGGGGTGGCCGGCCACCCTTGGTGGTGACGGCGCTCCCGCCGGTGGCGGTGCGACCTTCACCGTCCGTCCAGGACTCGGGTGATCTTGGGCGCCGTGAGGATTGCCTCGGTGACGGCGGTCTCGAAGGCGGGCAGCGCCCAGGTGTCTTGCTGCACGAAGAACACCCGCTCCCGGAAGGGAGCGCCCAGGACCTCGGGCAGGCGGTCGGCGATGAACCCCACCTCGGCCACCGGCAGGGGGTGCCCCCAGCGCGCCACCCGCAGGTCCACCACGTCGCCGTGGCGGGCGCCCACCAGGGGGAGGATCTCCCGCTCCAGCTGTCGGGCGAACTCGGCACGATAGCTGGCGTAGCTGTGGTCGTCGTACACGGCGGCACGGCCGCCGTCGAAGGGAAGGGCGCGGTAGAGGGTCAGCACGGTGTGGTCCCCCTGGGGCCTGGCCCAGGTGGCGAGCACCACATCGGTGGCGCCTTGGCGCTGGGCGGCGGCCTCCACGTCGGGGTAGGGGGCGGTGCCGTCGCCGGCCAGGAAGAGGTCGTAGAAGTCGTGGGTCACCCCCCGCGCCAGTAGCACGTTGGCCACCAGGTAGGCGCGGTAGCGCAAGCGGGCGATGGCGGCCAGACGAGCTTCCTCCAGCTCGCGCACGACTCTGCCGGCGATGAACTTGGGGCAGGCGAGGACGACGGCGCGAGCCATCACCGTGCGTACGGTGCCACCGGCGTCGGCGTAGCGCACCAGCACGCCGTCGTCACCCGCCTGCACGTCCACCACCAGGCAGGCGGGCCGCAGGCGGCCGGGGGGCAGCTCCGCCGCCAGCCGCTCCACCAGGCGTTCGGCCACCGCCGCGTTGCCGCCGGGCAGGACGCACACCTCCCCGAACTCGGAGGCGTAGAAGTTGAGGCCCGCCGCGGCGCTTACCTCGCCCATGGAGGCGCCCAGGGAGGACCAGCAGTAGTGCTCGATCACTGAAGCGGCGTGGGGGTGCAGCGGGCCGCCGGCCACCTCCTGCAGGTAGTCGAGGAAGCTGCGACGGTCGAGGGCGTCCACGTGCGCCCGGCGCTGCGGATCGATGACCGGGATGTCGGGGAAGAGCTGGCCCTCCTCCTCCTCGAGGACGGCCCGGAAGTGTCGGGCCAATCGCCGGATCTGCGCGGCTCCCACGCGGGTGGAGGCACCCTCCCAGAAGGCGTCGAACCTCTCCCCGGCGAGGATCACCGGATCCTCTTCGGTCTTCACGCGGGGCGCCAGCGCCAGGCCGTCGAGGAACGTCTCGATGGGGCTGCCGGCGTCGGGCCGGATGAAGTAGGCGGCGCCGATGGCGTAGTCGATGCCCCGCCACGACTGGCCACGGGAGGAGCCGCCAAAGCGCGGTGAGCGCTCCAACACCAGCGGCTGGTGGCGGCGCAGCTGCCACGCCGTCGCCAGCCCGGAGATGCCACCCCCCACCACCACCAGAGGGACGCGCTCGACGGTCTCGGGCGGCGGGGCGGCGGCCAGGAAGGTGTCGCGGTCCCACAGGATGCTGTGGGCGGGTTCCGGCTCCTCCCCGGCGAAGGCAGGGGGGGCCAAATCTCCCAGGGTGTGGTCGATGGGGCCGAAGGGGAGCGCCGAGGTCGGGGCACCCGCCTGGCCCGAGGGCGTGCCCAGGGAGGCGCAGCGGGTCAGCAGCAGGGCCACGGCGCCGGAGCTACCCAGCGCCAGTACCTCCCGGCGGGAGAGCGGGTTGGACGGGAAACGGGGGGAGCGGCGACGTCGCGACGCGGGCATGCGGTGGACCTCCTCGAACAAGGCGATTCTTGATACCACGTCTCAGAATAGTTGACAAGGGCACCTGGGTGATGGGTCCTGCTAGCATCCCCCTCGCGGCCATGGGCGAGCATCCCGGCAAGGGCGAGATGACGCTGGAGCGGCTGGAGAGGGTGCGCGTCGAGGCGCTGGACGAGATCCTCGGCGTGCCTTTCCCCGTGCTGCGCGGCGGGTTTGTGCGGGTGGTGGACTACATGGGGTCCGACGCGGCGGTGGTGCAGGCGGCGCGGGTGTCCTACGGCGCCGGCACCAAGCAGGTGAGCGAGGACCGCGGGCTGATTCGTTACCTGATGCGCCACCGCCACACCACGCCGTTTGAGATGTGCGAGCTTAAACTGCACGTGCGCGTGCCCATGGATATCTGGCGGCAATGGATCCGCCACCGCACGGCCAGCGTCAACGAGTACTCCACCCGTTACTCCATCGCCATCGACGCAGCCCTGACCACGCCACCGGACGGCTGGCGGGCGCAGACGCGAGAGAACCGGCAGGGGTCGGGGGCCGCCCTCCCTTCTGAGGTGGGAAAGCGGCTTTCAGCGCGGGAGGAAGAGGTCCAGCGGGTCTGCCGAGAGGCCTACCAGGAACGTCTCGCCGCCGGGGTGGCGCGGGAGCAGGCGCGCAAGGACCTCCCTTTGGCCACTTTCACGGAAGCCTACTGGAAGATCGACCTGCACAACCTGCTGCACTTCTTGGCCTTGCGCATGGACGCCCAGGCCCAGGAGGAGATTCGCGCCTACGCCCGGGTGATCGGCGAGGAGATCGTGCGCCGGTGGTGCCCTCTGACGTGGGAGGCGTTTTGCGACTACCGGTTGGCCAGCGTGGTGCTCTCCCGCCTGGAGACCGCGGTGCTAAAAGCGGTGGCGCGCGGCGATGCCCCGGCGGCGCTGGCCGTCGCGGCCGCCGCCGGATGGCTGGAGCGGGGCGAGGGCGGTGCGCTCAAGCGCCACCGGGAGCGCGCGGAGTGCGAGGCCAAGCTGGTCGCGCTAGGGCTGGAGGTGCCGTGGAAGCAGTGATTTACCTTGGTGAGCTGGGCGCTGGGGCGTCGCCGTACGCGGGGTAGCGTTCCCGCACCAGGCGCACGATCTGCTGGGCGAGGGGAGAGGCGGTGGCGACCTCGTCCAGGGAGGCGAAACGGCGGCCGACGGCCAAAGTGTGGCTGCGCTCACCGGTGGCGGAGCGGGCGTCCCGCTGCCAGAGCAGGGTAGGCGCGGCACCCGGCGCGGCGGTGAACTCGTAGCTCTCCGCCGCCCAGGCGGGTCGATGCTCACCCCCAGCTCGCACCACCGGTCGGGTGATCACTCTCTTGCCGGTAGGCGTGGCTACGGCCCAGATCTCGGTCGCTGGCACGGCGTCGGCGCGGCGTTCGCCGTTGACCTGGAAATCGACGCCGACCACAGCCTTGCCCCCTCGCACGGCGATGCCAAAGGCCACCTCGGCGGTCAGGGGGGCCGCGTCCTCCAGGGAGGTGCGGGCTAAGTCAGTGGTGAAGAAGATCTCCCGAGAACGCAGGTGCGCCTCCCCCCCTTGGGGCGGCCCGTCCCAGCGAGCGACGTTGAACCCCGCCAGCCCGGCGAGGGGGCGGTACGCCCCGTCGTCCCCCAGCTGGTACATCGTTCCCTCCACGTACCAAAACACCGGCCCGCCGCTGTCGCCGGCGCGCAGGCGGACGAACTCTTCGACGAGGGTGGCGGCGGCGGAGGGTGGTGGGGTGGGCGCGGGGACGCGCTTGACGAAGACGTGCCCCGGTGTGCCCGGTGGCGGTCCCCAAACGTGGTTGCCTTGCGCGTCGAACCCCTGGTCGAGGGAGGTGATGGAGTGGGGCGTCATGAGCACCTGGGAAACGGTGTAGGCGGCACCTCGCCAGTTGGTTCGACAACTGCCGTGGAGGCCGGCAATGCCGCTGTACAGTTCCTCGGTGACGGGGGTCCAGATCAGGTCGCACCCCGGCTCCAGGGTGAGCTGCTCGGAGTTGAGACCAGCGAGCAGCTCCGGCCGGGCGTGGGCGCCCACAAAACGGTGCGGCTCGACGATGCGAAAGATGCGGTTCACCAGTACCCCGTCGCGGCGGGTGAGCAGGTACACCCGCTGGCGGTATGGCTGCGTCGGTGTGTCAGCGGCCCCTTGCTCCACGTAGAAGGCGAGGGCGCCGGCGTCGGTCAGACCGGGGATGAACACCGGCTGGATGTGCATCACGGCGCGCAGGTGGGTGTAAGGGGCGCCGGCGGCCAGATCCGCGGCCACCTGGGCGAAGGTGTCGAAGGAGCCGGTCATCCACTGGGCGAGGGTGGCCAGCTCCCGGTCGTTGTCTGCCGTGGCGCCCCCCGTTGCTGCTCCGCCCAGCAGCAAAGCTGCCACCAGGGCGGCGGCCGACGCCAGAGAGAGGCGTCGCGGGCTGCCGCCCAGGGAAGATTGTGCTCTGCGAGAACAAATATCCCACTTTTGGGGGATTGCATCCCGGTCAGCTGGGATCCAGACTAGCTGTTGCAAGGTGGAAGCAAACCGCTCCCTCCAGGTGGTGTGACCCATACGCCACCTCATTTTTTTCCCCCCTCCGCGGCGGCGCGCAGCCCTCCCAGAATCTCCGCTTCGACCGCTGGGTGCAGGGTTAAGACGCGCTGCCAGGCGGCGTCGGCGCGCGCCAAAAGGGCGGCAGCCCGCTCCCGGTCGTCCAGGCCGGGCAGGTTGATGCACACGTTTTGGTAGGCGCTGGCGGCACCGGCGCGGGCCATCTGGACGCCGACGCCGGCGTCGGAGCGCGAGGCCGGCAGGCCGATGCGGCTGACCTCGGCGCACAGTTCGATGACTTCCGGACAGCGCTCCAGCACCCCCAGGGGGACTTGGATGGCGTCCACGGTGGCGTCGGCAATGGCGCGGGCGCGCGCCGCCTCCTTCTCAGGCGTTCCTTTGGGCAGCCGCATGGCCGCCAGCAGCCGGTCGAACGCCGCAGTGTCGGCGTCCACGGCGGCGAGGAGCTCGTCTTTGAGGGCTTGTCCACGTTCGCCGATGCGCTCCAAGGCGTCGCCCTGCGCCTCGAACCCCTTCTTGCCGTGGGACAGGTTGGACACCATGGCGGCCAGTGCCGCGCCCAGCGCCGCCGCCAGCGCCGCCACCGAACCACCCCCGGGGGCGGGGGAGTCGGTGGACAGCTCGTCAGCAAAGGCCGCCAGCGACATGGAGACGAGGGGGGCCGGGGGTCGCAACCGATACTCAATGACCCGCTCCTCCACGTTGAACGGTTTTACCTCCGACAGGCCCATGGTTCGCACCGCAGTGGCCAGGAGAACGCGCTCGGGCACCCCGGTGGAGCGCCCCATACGGCGCAGGTAGTGGCGGCCGGCGGCCAGCAGCGCCGCCTTGGGCACTAGCCCCACCAGCTCCGCCCCGGTGACCCGCAGGCCCCACTCCCGGGCGCGCTCCTCGCAGGTGTCGAAGGCCACGTGCAGGGGGGTCTCCTCGAGGTTGGTGAGGTTCATGGAAACCTGTGCGCAGCCGAACTCCGGGATGGTCCACCCCACCGCCTTGACCGACTTGAGCAGCCCGGGCTCCCACACCGGCTCGCCCCGCTCGTCCACCACCACGTTGCCGTGTTGGTCCTTCTTCTTGCGGCCCTTTTCGCGCACGTCGAAGGCAACGCGGTTGGCCAGCCGCCGATCGGTGGTGTTGAGGTTGACGTTGAAAGCCACCAGAAAGGTGCGCGCCCCCACCACGGTCGCCCCGGAGGCGGGCAGGAACGTGGCAGGACCGAAGTCCGGTCGCCACGCGGGATCGGCCAGCTTGGCAGCAAGCCCCTCGTACTCGCCGGCGCGGATGTCGGCCAGGTTGCGCCGCGCCGGGGTGGTGGCGGCCGCTTCGTAGAGGTACACTGGGACCCCCAACTCCTCGCCGAGACGCCGACCCAGCCGGCGGGCCAGCTGGACGCACTCTGCCATGGTCACCCCCGCCACCGGCACGAAGGGCACCACGTCCACCGCGCCGAGGCGCGGGTGGGCCCCGGTGTGGGTGCGCATATCGATGAGGGCCAAAGCCTTCGCCGCCAGCTGAAAAGCTCCTTCGAGGACCGCCTCCGGTTCCCCGACGAAGGTGATAACGGTGCGGTTGGTTTCCTCGCCCGGGTCGACGTTGAGCACGGTGACGCCCGGCACGCGACTGGCCGCCTGCACCACCGCCTCGATCACCTCTCGTCGCCGACCTTCGGAGATGTTGGGGACGCACTCGACGATACGCATGGCACCTCTCTCCAGGCAGGGCATGCTAGCCGCGCTGCGGCGCACGGGCAAGTTGCATCGCCGGTTTCGCTACACTCCCACCCGATGGCACCGTCGGGTGCGAGGCCCAGGCCCGGTGGGCGGCGGCGCGCCCTGATCGTGGCGGCGCGTCCACCGTGGCCGCCGTACACTGGGGACCGGCTGCGGACCATCGTGTGGCTGGAGGCGCTGGCCGCCCACGGGGAGGTCACCCTGATCGCCCCCGGGCCGCTGGCGCCGGCGGGGGCCCCGGCCCACCGCCGGGTCCAGCTGGCACCGGCGTGGCCGGCCATACCGTGGCGGGCGCTGCGGGTAGTGCGCCGGGGATGGCCCCTGACGGTGCTGCTGGCGGCCGGGGCGGCGTGGCGCAGGGCGTTCACCCGCGCGGCCGGTGGGGGGCCGTACGACGTCTCGGTGGTGGTGCTGGCCCGCACCCACCCGTGGGTGGCACCGTACCTGACCGGTTCGCGGCGGGTGCTGGACGCCATCGATGCCCTCTCCGCCAACCTCCAGGAGCGGGCGCGGGCGGCGTGCGGCCCCTGGCGGACCTTTTGGCGGCGAGAGGCGGCGCGCACCGCCCGCCTGGAGGAGGAGGTGGTGCGGCGCTACCAGCGGGTGGTGGTGGTGGCGGAGGAGGAGCGCCGGCACTTTCGTGGGGTCGTGGAGGTGGCGTCCCACGGCGTCGAGGTGCACCCCGAGGGTGCTGCTCCCCGCGACGTGGACTTCGCCTTCTGGGGACGGCTGGCCTACTTCGCCAACCGCGACGCGGTGCTGACGCTGCTGCGCGACCTCTGGCCGGCTATCCGGGCACGCCTGCCCCGGGCTCGGCTGGTGCTGGCGGGCGCTGACTGCCCCCGGGCCGTGCGCGCCTTCGATGGGAGGGACGGCGTTTGCGTGGTGTCGCCCTTGGGCGATCGCCCGGCGCTGTTGCGGCGCGTACGGGTAGCGCTGTTCCCGGTGCGCTTCGGCTCTGGCCAGCCTAACAAGGTGTTGGAGGCCGCGGAAGCCTCGTGCGCCATCGTCTCAACGCCGGCCGGGGCGAGGGGTGTGGGGCCACTGGCCACCGCTGTGGTCGTCGCCCCGCTGGGCGGGGAGTTGGTGGACGCTGCAGTGGCGCTGGCCAGCGACGCGGCGCGCTGCACCGCCCTGGGCGCGCAGGGGCGCCGGCTTGTGGCCGCCCATTTCGACCGCCGTGAAGCCCGGGTGCGCTTCGCCGAGATCGCCGGCTTGGCCCCCTGATGACGGCCGCCCAACTCGAGCCCAGGCGCCGCGGCGCTGCTATCCCGCCAGCTGCCGGAGCGTCGCCAGCGGCTCCTCGCCCAGGTGCAGGTGCAAGGTGGCCTTTCCGCCTTCCCCGAACGCCCTCAGGTCTTTGAGGGCGTAGGCGCGATACAGATTGGCCACGCTCGCCCGCCGTCCCAGGATGGGAAGGCGCGACTGGTTGTCGCAGGTGAGTAGCACCGGCACGATCTCCGCCGGTCCGCGCGCTAGGAACTGACCCCACGCCAAGGTGTGGCGTGGTCCAAAGCCAAAGGTCACCGGCACCGGGGTGTGTCGCTCCACCCGCGCGGCCAGGGCGGCAAGGCCTTCCCGCGTTTCCTGCCGCTCCGGCAGGTAGGCGATGAGGGCCACGGCGCTGGCCCTCTCGCACGCTGCCAGGTGCGCGGCGAGAGTCTCCCAGCGGGCCGGCGCCGGTTCCCAGGTACAGCGGGGCGGGCGGGTGGAGGACCTCCGGCGGCGAGTTTTGGGCACCGTGTCACTGAACGGGTTGACGTTGAGCAGTAAAGCGGCCAGCGCCGTCGCCAGCTCCAGGGTGGCGAGGGCGCCGCTGAGATCGCTGCGCCGCAGCGGCCAGCGCACCACCGGGTGTCCGGCGGCGGCGAGGGCATCCAGGGAGGCGTCCAGGGCACGACTGTCCTCGTCGTCGAAGCGGGGGGAGAGGAACACCGTGTGTGGCCACACTTGGGCAGGTGCGGGTGGGAGGGGGGGGAAGAGGGGCAGAAGGCCGCGGCCGTCCTTGCCGGTGGCGCCGGCCACCAGTTGTTCCACCCACACCGCCAGCGGGCGCAAGGCCGGCGAGGCGCACCACGCCAGTCGCCCCCAGCCGGCCTCGACCACGGCGGCCAGCAGCGTTGCCAAGGTTACCCCGGGGTGGTCGTTGGTGACCTCGTTGGCGGCCTCGGCGGTAGCTAAAAAACGATCGGCGTCCATCCCCAGCCACAGTGCTGGCAGTATGCTGCTAGGTCCGTGCATTCCGAAGCGCACGCCCACGTCGGTGGGGAGCGGTAGGAACGCGGCGAAGCGGTGTTCCATCGCCATCCTCTCCAGCTGGGACCCGTGCTCCCCCATGGCCACCACGCGCCTCCCGGCGCTTTCGCCCAGAGCACTGGCGAGGCGTTCCCAGAGGAGTTCCGCCAGCGCCAAGCTGCCTTCCTCCCCTTCGCCCGGGGTGGCGATCGCCAAAAGCGCGCTGTCACGGGGGGCCATCTGGTCGAGCAAGGTGGCGAGGCTGTCGGGGTTGAGGGTGTCCACCACCACCAGCTGGCGCCCGGAGGGTGCGTCAAAAAGGCCCCGAAAAGCCTCCGCAGCGAGGGTGGCCGGCCCCAGGCCGGCGACGTACAGGGTGCGCGCGCCGTCCACGGCAAGTTGAGTGGCCAACGTTTGCAGGCGAGGCAGCTGCCGGCGGGTTCGGGAGGGGAGATCGAGCCACCCGGGCAGCGCCTTGCACCCCTTGGCGAGCCCTGTGGCCCACAGCGAGGCATCTCGGGAGCCCAGCCGGGGGATGGCGTGGAGGCTTTCCAGGCGGGCCCGCTTGCCGGTAACCACCCCCGCCAGGGCGCTCGGCACGGCAACGCTGAGGGGGGCGGGGCGGCGCTCGGCCAGGGTGCGCCGGATGCGAGCCACCAGCGCCTCGGGCGAGAAACCGAGCCGCCGGGCCACCTCGTCGCCGGGGGCGGAGGCGCCGAAGCGCTCGACGGAGATCATAAGGCCGCCGTCCACCCAGCGCTCCCAACCCAAACCCCGCCCCATCTCCACTCCGACCCGTAACGCGCAGCAGGGGCCAAGAACCTGGCGGCGGTACTCCTCCTCCTGTGCCGCAAACAGCTCCCACGACGGCAGCGATACCACCCGTGTGGGGATACCCTCCGCCTCCAGCGCGCTACGGGTTGCCAGGGCCAGGGCCACTTCGGAGCCGGAGGCGAGCAGGACGACCTCGGGCTCCCCGCCGGTGGCTTCGGCGCGGACAAAGGCCCCGCGGGCGACGGCGCCGGCGGGCGGGACGGGGAGGATCGGGAGCTTCTGGCGGGTGAGAACGAGGGCGGTGGGCCCATCACGGCGCGCCAGGGCCACTCGCCAAGCCTCCCGGGTTTCGTGGGCGTCGGCCGGGCGCAGCACCACCAGGTTGGGGATGGCGCGCAGTGCCGCCAGGTGCTCCACCGGCTGGTGGGTGGGGCCGTCCTCGCCCACCGCCACCGAGTCGTGGGTGAAGAGGTAAATCACCGGTTGGTGCATGAGCGCGGCGAGGCGTAGCCCCGGGCGCAGGTAATCGGCGAAGATCAGAAAGGTGGCAGCGTAGGGGCGCACCCCGCCGTGCAGGCTCAAGCCGTTGCAAATTGCTGCCATGGCGTGCTCGCGGATGCCGAAATGTAGGTTTCGCCCCCCCCAGTGACCGGCGCGCACGCTCTCCTCGCCCGCCATGCGGGAGTTGTTGGAGGGTGCCAGGTCGGCGGAGCCCCCCAGCAGCTCCGGCACCGCGGCAGCGATGGCGTTGAGCACCGCCCCCGACGCCTGGCGGGTGGCCATGGGCTTGGCGTCGAAGAACGTGGGGAGGGCGTCCTCCCAGCCGCGGGGAAGATCCCCAGCCAGCCGGCGCTGAAGCTCGGCCGCTGCGTGGGGGTAGGCAGCGGCGAAGCGCGCCGCCCGTTCTTCCCAGGCCCGGTACGCCTGCACACCGCGCTGGGCGCAGGCCGCGGCCCAGGCGTACACCTCGGCAGGGACTGCGAACGGTTGGTCGTCGTGCCACCCCAGCGCACGGCGAGTGAGGTGGGCCTCCTCCTTACCCAGGGGGGCGCCGTGGGCCTCGGCGCTGCCCTGCTTGTGGGGGCTGCCGAAGCCGATCTGGGTGCGCACGCGCACCAGGACCGGGACATCTTCGCCAGCCGCAGCTTCGGCGAGGGCGGTGGCGATGGCCTCGAGGTCGTTGCCGTCGGCCACCTCCAGAGTGCGCCAGCCGAGCGCCCGGAAGCGGGCGGGGACGTCCTCGGACCACGCCAGGGAGGCATCCCCCTCGATGGTGATGCGATTGTCGTCCCACAGCACGACCAGCCGACCGAGGCGCAGGTGACCGGCCAAGGCCGCCGCTTCGTAGGTCACTCCCTCCTGCAGGTCACCGTCGGAGGCGATGACCCAGGTGCGGTGGTCGATGATGGGGTAATCCGGGCGGTTGAAGCGGGCGGCCAGGTGGCGTTCGGCCAGCGCCATGCCCACGGCGTTGGCGAAACCTTGACCCAGAGGGCCGGTGGTGGTCTCCACACCGGGGGTCAGTCCATGCTCGGGATGGCCTGGGGTGCGCGACCCCCACTGGCGGAAGCGGCGCAGTTCGTCGATGGGGAGGTCGTAGCCGAACAGGTGCAGGAGCGCGTACAGCAGCGCCGAGCCGTGACCGGCGGAGAGCACGAAGCGGTCGCGGTCGGGCCAGGTGGGCGCCTGGGGAGCATGGGTGAGAAAGCGGGACCACAGCACCCACGCCATGGGCGCCGCCCCCAGGGGCAATCCCGGGTGCCCGGAGTTTGCGGCCTCCACCTGGTCAATGGCCAGCACCCGCAGGGCGGTGACGGCGGCGTGGTCCGCAGCTTCCAATGGCCTCATGGCGCCTCCCCGACGGGTGGGCATTCTCGCCGACGCCGGCCAGTTGGGCAAGGCGCCGGTGCTACAATGACCGCCCCGCCGGCGGGCGAGGCGGGGGAAGGAGTTGCCTATGCGAGGGTTTGTTGCCACATTTCTCCTACTCATGGCGGGTACCGGTACCACCGCCGCTCAGGACGCCGGCGTGCGGCGCGTGGCGGTCATCGATGTGCAGCAGGTGGTGGAAGGTTCGGCCGCCGGCAAGGAAGCGCTGGCCCGTCTGAGGAAGCTCAACGACGAGAAGGTCGCCGAGGGTGCCAAGCTGATGAACGAGCTGGAGGCGCTGCAGAAACAGCTAGCCACCCAGCGCGCCACCCTCTCCGAGGAGCGGCTGAAGACGTTGCAGAAGGAGATCGAGGATAAGCAGGTGGCTTTAGAGCGGTTTCGCGACGACGCCCAGGAGTTCCTAGACGAGGCGCGGCGCAAGGAACTGCAGGCGTTGGAGGCGCGCATCCTGCCGATCATCAACGAGATCGGGCGCGAAATGAAGCTGCACCTAATCTTCAACAAGTTCCAATCCGGGCTGGTGTACGCCGACGATTCGGTGGACATCACCGACGAGGTTTTGAAGCGCTTCAACATGCAGGTGGCGCGGTGAGCCCAGGCGCGGCCTGCTGGCCCCCCGGTAGGTAATCCGATGCGCGCCTTCACGCTGGCCGAGTTGGCCACCCGCGTGGGTGCTGAGGTGGTGGGCGAGGGCGAACTCATAGTGACCGGGATCCGTTCCCTGGAGGAGGCGGGGCCCGAGCATCTGTCCTTCTATCACAACCGTCGGTACCTGGAGGCGGCTCGCGCCTCCAAGGCCGGCGCTCTTCTGGTGGCCGAAGCGGCCCTCTTCCCTGGCCGCACGTTGCTGGTGCGACGCGATCCGTACCTGGCACTGGCGGAGTTGCTGGAACTGTTCTACCCGGTGGCGGCACCCGCCGCCGGCGTGCACCCTTCGGCGGTGGTGGCCGCTTCAGCTCGCATCGGCGAGGGGGCGAGCATCGGGCCGCACGTCACCGTGGGCGAGCGGGCGGTGGTGGGCGAGCGCGCAGTGTTGGGGCCAGGGTGCGTGTTGGGCGAGGAGGCTGAAGTGGGGGCCGATACGGTGCTGCGCGCCAACGTGGTCATAGAAGCGGGGTGTCGGGTGGGGGCGCGCTGCCTTTTGCACGCCGGGGTGGTGGTGGGTTCCGACGGGTACGGTTTTGCCACCGTAGGCGGAGTGCACCGCAAGGTGCCGCAGGTGGGGATCGCCGTCGTCGAAGACGACGTGGAGATTGGCGCCAACTGCACTATCGACCGAGCGACGTTGGGGCAGACGCGCATCGGCCGCGGCAGCAAGCTGGACAACCTGGTGCACGTGGGGCACAACGTCCAGGTGGGGGAGCACTCGCTGCTGGTGGCCCAGGTGGGCATCTCGGGTTCCACCAAGCTGGGCCATCACGTGGTCATGGCTGGGCAAAGTGGGGCGGTGGGGCACATTCGCATCGGTGACGGCACGGTTGTGACCGCCAAGACCGGGGTCACCGAGGACACCCCACCCGGCGCAATGGTGTCCGGTTTCCCGTCGCGGCCCCACAAGCAGTGGCTGCGCGCTCTGGCCAATCTCTACAGCCTGGAAGAGTTGCGTCGTACCGTCAAGCGTCTCGAGGCGGCGCTGTCGACCGCAGGGGGGCCGGGTGATGATTGACATTCAGGGGATTCTCGACATTCTCCCGCACCGCTATCCGTTTCTGTTGGTGGATCGCGTGCTAGAGGTGGACGACGAGCGCATCTTGGTGCTGAAAAACGTCACCTACAACGAGCCCCACTTCGAGGGGCACTTTCCGGGGGTGCCGGTGATGCCCGGGGTGCTCATCGTCGAGGCGATGGCGCAAGCGGGGGGCCTGCTCTTGCTGCGTCAGGTGCCGGATCGGCACAACAAGCTCATCTATTTCACTGGCATCGATAACTGCAAGTTCCGCCGCCCCGTGACCCCCGGCGATCAGCTGCTCATCGAGGTCACCGTACGGCGGCGCCGAGAGCGTTTCGCCCAGGTGCGGGGCGTGGCGCGGGTGGACGGCGAGGTGGCGGCGGAGGCCGACCTCGCCTGCGCCATGGTGGACCGGCCGAAAGGGGAGGCGTGATGGGCAACATACACCCCACCGCGGTCATCGACCCCCAGGCCGACATTGCAGAGGACGTGGAGATCGGCCCATTCGTGGTGATCGGCGCCGGCGTAGTGCTGGGGCCAGGATGCCGGGTGGGACCGTTCTGTCACTTCGCCGGGCCCACCGTGGTGGGAGCCGGCAACGTCTTTGTGTCCCACTGTTCGGTGGGGGCGCCGCCCCAGGATCTCTCCTACCGGGGCGAGGCGACGCGGCTGGAGATCGGGCCGGGCAACACCTTTCGCGAGTACGTCAACCTCGACCGCGGCTCGGTCAAGGGCGGTGGCGTGACGCGTATCGGGGGGTACGGGTTGTACATGGTGGGCAGCCACGTGGCACACGACTGCCAGGTGGGCAATCACGTGATCTTCGCCAACCATGCCACTCTCGCCGGCCACGTAGAGGTGGGAGACTTTGCCAACATTGGCGCCTACTCGGCGGTGCACCAGTTCTGCCGGGTCGGCCAGCACGCGTTCCTGGGCGGCTTCACGGTGGCCACCAAGGACTGCCTGCCGTACATGAAAACCGTGGGGGGACGCCCCGCGCGCTGCTTCGGCCCCAACACCATCGGGTTGGAGCGCAAGGGATTTTCGAGGGAGGCACGGGAAGCCCTCAAGCGCGCCTGGCGGTTCCTCCACAACCCCAAGCTGACCACCAGCGAAGCGCTCGCCCGCATCCAGGCAGAGCTCGCTGGGCAGCCTGAGATTGATGTACTGCTGGAGTTCATCAGAGGGTCGCAGCGCGGCGTGATCCTGTCTCTGGGGTAGGGGCGGGGCTGCCACCGTGATGGGTGGCTGGGACGCCCCAGCGGGGAGAGCAGCTTCCCTGACCTAGCTGGGACGGTGTATCATTTTTCTAGGCGTCCGCGATGACAAGGACCAGACAAGCCCTCGAAGTGATTGCAGTGGTCGTGCTATGGGCGGTGCTCAACCGCGCCGCCTCACTGTTCGAGGTGCGCCCCGGGCTTGCCTTTTTCTTCCCCGCCGCAGCCATCACTTTGGCCGCTGGGATGCGGCTGCGCTGGCTTGCGGTACCCGCGGTGATGATCGCCAACTTCCTGCTCCCTTGGGGGCTTGCCCGCAGCTTTTTGGAGACATTTCTGTTCTCCCTACCGGCGGGCCTGTGGGCGGCGGGGCTGGCCTTGAGCCCGCCCCCCCGCGGCAGTTCCTGGTCGCGGCTGTGGCGCATGGTGTGGTTCGGCGTAGCGGGAGGGGCCATGGTGGCCGCGGTGCCCGGGGCCGCCCTCGTCACCGTGCTGCTGGGACCAGTGACATGGGCGGCCTTCACCGCGCACGCCGTGCAGTGGTGGGTGCCCGACGCGGCCGCTGCCTTGGTCTTCGGGTTGCCGCTGGTGGCGGTGCTGGCGCCGGAGAGCTTGATGGAACAGGACGACCGTGTCCTCTTTCGGTGTTGGGCGAAGGACTGGCGGCAGTGGACGCTGGTGTTGCCCTTGGCGCTCCTGGCGGTGGCCGGTTGCCATGGTCTGGCGGCGGTAACCGGCGGCAGCGTGCATTGGTTCGCGGGGTTGCTGGCGCTACCGGTGGTGCTGGCGGCGCTGCGCGGCGGGGTGGGAGCAGCACTGGTCATCAACGCAGTGGTGTCGGCCGGGTACTTGGGGTTGGCCATGGTGGACGGTCTGGGTAGCGGTGCGCCGGTGCAGAGCTGGCTGACCCCAACCTACGCGAATCTCCTGGTGCTGACCGGCTTTGCCGTCCTGGGCGGGATTCAGGCGGGACGGCAACGTCTCCTCACCACCCTTGCCCGCCAGCACGCCGAAGACCTCGGCCGCGGTCTAGAGGCGACGGTGCGCGCTCTGGCCGCCGCCATCGAGGTGAAGGACTCCCACACCGACCGACATTTGCAACGGGTGGAGCGGCTTGCCGTGTTGATCGGGCGCGAGCTGAAGATGGACGAGGAGCAACTCACTATCCTGCGCCGCGCCGCGATCCTCCACGATGTGGGGAAGATCGGCATTCCCGAGCACGTCCTAAACAAAACCAGCGCCCTCACCGCCGAGGAGCTGCAACAGTTGCAACGGCACGTCGACTTGGGGGTGGAGATTCTGAAGCCCGTGGAGTTTCTGCGCCCGGTTCTGGAGCTGGTGCGGTATCACCAGGAGCGCTGGGACGGTGATACGAAGGCGCGTTACCCCGGCTACCACGGGTTGCGTGGCGAGGAGATCCCTCTGGGCGCCCGCATCATCGCCGTCGCCGACGCCTACGACGCCATGACCCACGATCGTCCGTATCGGCCGGCCATGTCCAGGGCAGAGGCGATGGCGGAGTTGTGGCGGTGCGCCGGCACCCAGTTCGACCCCGCAGTGGTCGCCGCCGCCACCCGGGTGCTGGAGAGGGTGGACATCTCCAGTGACAGCTGGGATGCCGCCTCCAAGGTCGGGCGCTGACGCCACCCGGCTTGGAGCCGAGGCGCCCTTAGCGACCTGACGAGGGAGCAAAGGGGAGTCCCCCGCCCCGCATCTCGCCCGCACCTTGAGCTCCCCTCAGCGGGCGATGTGGCGCCAGGCGGCGCGCAGCCAGCTGGCGAGGGCTCTTCCTACCGCCACGGCGGCCGGTGCGGCGAGCAAGATCAGCACGTCTTCGGCCGGCCAGCGGAAGCGAGCCTGGGCGAAGTACACAGCGCTGAGGAGGGGAAAATAGAGGGCGGTGGCGGCCGCCAAGACCGCACCGTTTACCCGGGTGTGGTCGCGGCGTCGATCCTTCGCCGCGGTCAGTACCAGGCCCGCGATGGCCAGGGCAAGGACCGCGAGGGAAGCGCCGTCGAGGAGACGTCGCACGGGCTGGGGGTGGTGTCGCAGGGGATGAGTTGAAGGCAAGACCTCGGCGCCACCGGGGGGGACGCGGCGGTCGACGCCGGTCAAGGCGTAGGTCACCAAGGCCCCGTTACCGTCGGTGAGGAGGTACACGAGCTTCCTCCCGTAGAGCGACGCGGCGTCGGCAGGGTGATCCAAGATCCAGGTGCGCGCGGCGCGGGCGGCGCGCCGGTGGCGTTCGGCCAAGCCAGAGGTGGACGCGCCCGGGTCGACCTTCTCCAGTTCCTCTTTCCAGGAGGCTTGGTACCGACCGGTGGCGGCATCGTTGTAGCCCATGAACAGGTTGACCCCCCCGCTGCTGGTCAGGGGCGTCCATAGGCCGAGCTGCAACCCGTTGCGAATCCACCACGGCAACAGCACGAAGTGAGCGGCGGCGAGGACCGAGACGAGACCTTGAAGTAGTGGTCGCCGGCGCATACCGCTGACCACAGCGACCAGGGCAAGGGGCACCCACAGGGCGTACGCCGCTGCCCGGGTGAGCGTCGCCAGGCCGAGCAGCGCGCCCAGCCGAAAGGCCCAGGCCTGCTCGCCGTCCCGCAGCCAGCGCCCGGCGGCGTACAACCACGCCCCGCGGAGAGGGAGGAACAGGTTCTCGCTGGCTAGCACGGTCGGGAGCAAAGCGAGCCGCGGGTGAAGGGCGACCAGGGCCGCCGCCGCCAGCCCCGTCGCCAAACCGAACCAGGCTCTGGCCGTGGCACCGAAGATCAGCACGGCGATGGCACCGAGAATGGCGTTGGTGACCTTTGCGCCGGTGACCGGATCGAGCCCCAGCGCGATCGGCGCGGCGATGGCCAGTGGGTACGCCGGCGGAAAGGTCGCGTCGGGGCGGCCGTCGAAGGCGGCGTATTCGCCGCGCCGCACCACGTGCTGGGCACGGCTGAGGTACGACCAAAAGTCGGAGATGGGTTGGGTGGGGATGGCCACGACTACCGCCAGCCGGAGGGCTAGGGCGAGGAGGGCGAGAAGGATGAGTTGTCGAGGGAATTCCTTGGCCCCGGCGCCAGCCGACGGCGCGCTGTCTCGATGCTGCACCGGGCGATTCTACAAGCGCCGGGATCGACGCCCGGCGGATCGGGTCCTCTTGGTCGAGAAACGCCGTCGGCGCCGGGAGGGTTCAGTCCGTCGACAACGCTCGTATGGCGACCCCTGGCACTCGCCGCGGTGGCCCCAACCGCGATGAGAGGGTGTCTCTTGCGTGGCGGTCAAGTTGTGGCGACACAGCTACGGCACCCCCTCCTGCCGAGCGACTTCGCCGAGGCCGTCGGCCAGCAGCGCCGCTGCGATGACCACGGCAGTGACGGCGACCCCGGGCATGACGATGAGCCACCACGCAGTGCCCAGCACTTCCCCTCCCTCGGCCACCATCCCCCCCCACGAGGGCAACGGCGGCGCCACGCCGAAGCCTAGAAACGACAGGGAGGCCTCGGCCAGGATCAAGTCCCCAAGCCGCAGGGCGGCGTCCTGGGACAGGGGCGTTAAGGTGTTGGGCAGCAGGTGGACCACGGCAATGCGCAACGGCGAAGCGCCGATGCCGCGGGCCGCCAGCACGAACTCGCGCTCCTTCAAGGAGAGCACCTGCCCGCGCACCAGCCGCGCCACGCCCATCCACGACAGCCCCCCCAACATGAGGACCAGCAACGTTAGAGACGGCCGGAAGATGGCGGCCACCATCAGGAGCAGGAAAAGGGCCGGGGTGGCGAGCAAAGCGTCGGCTAGACGCATGAGCGCACCGTCCACCAGGCCGCCGCGCCATCCCGCCAGCAGTCCCAGCGACGTCCCGACCACCACCGCCACCAGCAGAGCGACGAGCCCCACCGCCAGGGACACCCGGCCGCCCCACAGCAGCCGCGCCAAAACGTCGCGCCCCAGGGAGTCGGTGCCTAGCCAGAAGATCTGTCGCTGCACCTTGACCACCGCGCCCGTGGGTATCGTCCGCGGCTCGCCGCGCCCGGAAAGGACCCACCCCGCCTGGGTGCGCTGTGCGGTGTCCGCGGCGGTGCGGGAGCCGTCCCGCAACTCCACTACCCACCGCGAGCTCCCGGGTGGCAGCAGGCCCGCCTGCGCCGGCTCGACGATGGTGGTAGGGTCGTTCGCAAGCCACGGCCCACCGATGCAGGCAGCGGAGAGAATGCCCAGCACCACGAGGCCGTGACGCAGGCGAGGGGGCAGCCTGCGCCAGCTCACGCCCCGCCCCCTAGGCGCACGCGCGGGTCCAACAGGGCGTACGCCACGTCGGCCATGAGATTGCCCAGCACCACGGCGATGGTGATGACCAGCGTACCTCCCATGAGCGTCGGCACGTCCCTGGCCAGCGCCGCGCTGTACACCAACTGCCCCATCCCCGGCCACGAAAACACCACCTCGATGACCAGAGATCCCGACACCAGGATGGGCAGCGACAGGCCCAGCACGGTGATCAGGGGTAGCAAAGCGTTGGGCAGGGCATGGACGCGCAGAGCGCGGCGCACCGAACACCCCCGCGCCCGCGCCGCCAGCACGTAGGCCTGCCCGCGCTCGTCCAGGAGGGAGCCACGCACGTACCGGGCGATGGCACCGACGCCGGTGAGCCCCATGGCCAGGACCGGCAGCACCGCATGGTGGGCTAGATCCAACAGGCGCGCCCATCCCCTGGCCAGCTCGCCGGCGGGCGAATGCATGTGGCTGGCGGGAAAGAGTTGCAGGCGGAAGGAGAAAACCTCGGCCAACAGGAGGGCCACCCAAAAGGTGGGCATGGCGAACGCCGCCAGGGTGGCGAGGGTCAGCGCACGGTCGCCGGCACCGAAGGGACGGCGGGCCTGGCGCAGGGCGATGGCCACCCCACCCAGCAGCTCCAACAGCAGACCGGCGCCGGCTAGGAACATGGTGTTGGGGAGTGCCTCGCCGATCATGGTGGCCACCGGGCGATAGGTGGTCCATGAGGTGGATAAATCCCCCCGTACCGCCCCGGCGATCCACTGGGCGTAGCGCGTCACCACTGGACGGTCCAAGCCGAAGGTCCGCCGCCACTGCTCGCGAATGTGTGGGGAAACCCGCGTATCGGCGAGGCGCTGGGTGGTATCACCCGGGGCCAAGGCAACGAGGAAGAAGGTCGCCGTGGCCACCAGCCAAACGATGAGCACCGCGGCAGCGAGGCGACGCAGCAGCCAGCGCCCCATCACGGTTCCCAGTACCACTCCTGGACGTTGAAAAACAGCCCGGCCGCGTTGATGTTGGCACCGCGGATGCGCCGCGACAGCCCCACCAGTTCGTTACGCTCGTACAGGAAGGTCACCGGCTGATCGAACACGATGAGCTCCTGGATGCGGTCAAGCAGCACCCTGGCACGGGACAGGTCGGCTTCCAGGCGAGCTGCCGCGATGAGGAGATCCACCTCGGGGTTGGAGTAGGAGATGAAGTTGAAGGAACCCTGCGTCGGGGAGCGCGTCGCCCAAGTGCTGGACAGGTCGATGCGCGTGGCTTCGGTCCACGCCGCCAGGAGGGCGGTGAAGTCGCCCCGCTCCTGGCGCGCCAGAAACGCCGCCGCCTCCACCGGCTGCGGGCGTGCGCGCACGCCAACGCGGGCCAGATCGGCGCTGATGAGTTGCGCCAGATCGCGGCGGAAGGCGTTGGCGGCGGGGAAGAGGATTTCGAACTCCAGACGCTTACCATTGCGGTCGAGGATGCCGTCCCCGTTGGTGTCTCGCCAGCCAGCCTCGGCCAGAGCGCTACGGGCAGCCTCGGGGTCGTGGGGAATGGTCGGGAGGTTGCGGTTGAACGCCCACATGGACGACAGGATGGGCCCCTGGGCGAGGCGGGCGTGTCCCAAAAACACGCTGTCCACCGCCGCCTTACGGTTGATGGCCAGGCTCATGGCGCGCCGCACCCGGCGGTCGTCAAAGGGCGGAACGGCGTTGTTCCACGCCAGATAGCCCCAATCGCGGGAGGGGAACTCGATGAGTTCCAGGTCTTTCCGCGCCCGCACCCGGTCGGCGTCGCGTGGCGGCACCACGCGGACCAAATCCACCTGTCCCGCGAGGAGCTGGTTCACCTGGCTGGCGACGTCGGGGATGATGCGGAAAACCAGTCGGTCCAGGTAGGGTTGGGGGTACCCCCAGTAGGCCGGGTCGCGTTCCAGGATAATCGTCTGCCCGCGGGTGTGCGCCGCCAGCCGGTACGGACCGCAGGTCACCAGTAACTTGGAGAAGTCGGTGGTACGCCACTGGGTGCGGGGTACGGTGGACCACACGTGGGCGGGCACGATGTGCCCGTCGTTGGCGTCCATGAGCTGGTAAGGGTAGACGTGGGAGAAGGTGAAGCGCACGGTGAGGGGGTCGATGACCTCCACCTTCGTGATGGAGTTCTTGAACTCCAACCCGATGGCTCCCAGCTCGGGGTCGGTCTGGACGGAGAAGGTGAAGCGCACGTCTTCGGCGGTGACAGGGGTACCATCGGACCACCGGGCCCCGGGGCGCAGGTGAAAGGTGAGCTGGCGGTTGTCGGAGGAGAACTCCCACGACGTGGCCAGCCGCTCGCCAAAGGAGGGTGGCCGCTGAGTGAAGTCCGGCTGTTCCACCATGAGGGAGGGGAAGAGCAGGTCCAGGATCTCGAACTCGGCCGCGTCCGGAGCCCACTGATACTCGTTGAACGTCGTTACATCGGTGGCGATGGCCACCACCACCTGGCCGCCCTGGCGGGGGCCGAGCTCGGCAGGCGCGGGTGTGGTGGCCTTTTCGTTTGTGCACGAGAGCGCACCGAGGCAGAGCAAGGTGAGCGCCCACGAGTGGCGGGGTGGTCTGCTCATGAATGTCGATTGTATCCCGCCCCATCGCCGTGGCTGGGCAGCGGCGCTGGCGCCGCCTGGCCGGCAGGTCCGCCCACCGTACAATGCCAGGGTGTTGGAGCGAGGCGGGCGACTCGGGGTGCAGTACGTGGCGGTGGCGGTGACCTTCAGCGTCCTGCTGTTGGGCAGCTTCGCGTTGTTCTTCCACTTGTTGCAGGACCAGATGTCGCGGGGTTACCTGGAGGACGTGCTGCTGTCAGGGAAGTTGCAGGCGGCAGAGGTGGCGCGGGAGCTGTCCACGGGCGAGGGGCCGTTGTACCGGGTGGTGGAGACGCGCCGCGAGGCGCTGGGGCGCATCTCGGCGGTGCTGGCCCAGAAAGAAGTGGTCGATCACGTGCAGGTATTCGACGAACGCGGCCGACTGGTGTGGGCGACGACGGTTCGCACCGAAGGTTTTTCGGGCGGTTTTCCCAACAGCAATCTGGAGCTCCTGGTGCTGCCCGAGCCCGAGCAGGTGGTGGAGACCAGCCGGGAGTACCAGATCCGCATGCCGCTGGAGGACATCGGTACGGTGGTGGTCACCCTGTCCAAACCGGTGCTGGAACAGCGTATCGCGGTTTTGCGCCGCCGTCTGCTCAAACACACGGCCATGGCAGGGGGCTCGGCGCTGGTGCTCCTGGTGGCCGCGGTGGCGTTCATTTGGCATTTGGTGCGACGCAACGCCAGGCTGGAGCAGAAGCGGCGACTCCAAGAGGATCTGGCCGCCCTTGGTGGGCTCGCTGCCAACCTGGCCCACGAGATTCGCAACCCCTTAAACGCCTTGTCCCTCAACCTGGAAATGCTGGAGGAAGACCTCACCGTCGGCGCCGCCAACGGCGACACGGTGCAGGTGGCGCGCCGGGAGGTGGGACGCCTTTCAAAGTTGGTCAACGATTTCCTGGTGTACGCGCGGCCGAGCCCGCCCGCCTTGGAGCCGGTGGCCGTGGCCGATCTGCTTGGGGACGTGGCGTCGCTGCTCTCGGGAGCGTGCGAAAGGGCGGGCGTGGAGCTGCGGGTGGAGCCCTCGGCGGGCGAGGCGTTGGCCGATCGCGCCCAGCTCACCCAGGTGTTGGTGAACTTGGCGCTCAACTCTGTGCAAGCCATGGAGGGCTGCGCGGTGCGGCGGCTGACGCTGACCGGGGAGCGGGGGGCGGAGGGGGACGAGGTGGTCATCACCATCGCGGACACTGGCCCGGGCATTCCCGAAGCCGAGCTGGGGCGGGTGCGCCAGGCGTTTTACTCCCGGCGCAAGGGTGGCACCGGTCTGGGGCTGGCCATCGCCGATCGCATCGTGGCGGCGCACGGGGGCTCGCTGCATCTGGAGAACCGTCACGAGGGGGGGTTGGTCGCGCGCGTCGTGCTGCCCTCGGCGGGCCGGCGAAGCGGTGTACACTCCCCGCTGGGAGGTGCCTGATGCGGGTATGGTGCACGGCGTTACTCGCCCTTACTTTGGGGGCGGCGCCCGCCGGGGCGATCTTTCGCGCCGCGGATTTGGTGGTCGTGCCGGTGGCGGCATCGCTGCCGGGTTTTAACCAATCGGGGTGGCATACTGACTTGGAGATCCTGAACGTCGATTCGGTGGCTATCGACGTGATGATTATTTTTTTGCCCACTGGGAACTTCTCTAACACCTTGTGGTACGACAACATCGCCAACCACCTGGGGGGGCGCAGCGCCGACGGTTTTGGCTACGTCAAGGAGGAGCTCAAGGATATCGCCCCAGGCCGGGCAGTGATCCTCCGCGATGTGGTCAAGGAGACCTGGGGCGATGGGCGAAAAGGGGCGCTGTTGATCTTCGCGTACGAGGCCGGCACGCTGATGACCACCACCCCGCCGGGTGGTAAACCCAAGCTCATCCGGGTCACCAGCCGCACCTACGATTTGGACTTCGTCACCCCCGAAGATCCAGACCCTGACGACGGGCAATCCCCGAAACCGGTGCCCGTCACCTATGGTCAGCAGATCCCTGGCTTGCCCTGGTATTACTACCTGGACATGTTCCAAACCGCCAAAGGCTTCAACAGCGTAACTTTTACCGGCATCGAAGAAAGCGCCGATTATCGCACTGCCATCGGCTTCGTCAACATTTCCGATCGCCTCACCGCACTGGAGGTGCGGTGCATTCTCAAGGCCGCCGACGGCACAGAGTTGAAGGACATTGGCATCATCGTGCAGTCCCTCGCCCACGAGCAGTTCGACATGGCGGTGCGCTCGCTGTTCGGCCTTACGCCGGAGGATTACCCTGAGGTCAAGGGTGCTACGGTGACCATCAGCGTCAAAAACGCCCAATCCAGCGCCGCCGATCCCACGCCGGCGCTCATCGTGTACGGTTCCCGCATCGACAACCGCACCAACGACCCCGTGTACTTGGAGCAAGCGTTTGCCGTGGAGCTGCCGTGGGATTGCGTGTTTAACGGCAACTGCAGGTCGGCAGCGGGCGCTTCGATCCCCTCGCCGTGGCAGCGCCCCCGCCCCTTGCAGCCGCCAATCGCCCTCCGACGCTAGCGGGCCCGCGCTCCGTTTCGGGTAGTGTGAGCTGGTGCACAAGGTCGGTTTTTTGGCGGTATTCCTGTGCTATGATGCGCGGCCGATGGCCGCGGCGGTGCTGCGTCGTCGCGCCGAGGAAGGGAGCTAGTAATGGCCAACGTTGAGGATCGTCTTCCTGAAAACGTTCCGGGGAAGTGGTACGTGGATTCCAGTTGTATCGACTGCGACGTGTGCCGCACCACCGCCCCTGCCAACTTTAAGCAGAACGAGGACGAGGGGTACTCCTTCGTCTATAAGCAGCCGGAGAACGACGAAGAGCTGGCTCTGTGCGAGGAAGCCAAGGCCGCCTGTCCGGTGGAGGCGATCGGAAACGACGGCGAGTGATTCTTCGCTGACCAGCGGCCCACGCTGGGGGGCGGCCGACGTTTCGCGGTGGGGTGGGGCGAGGGGTGCGGGACAGTCCGTGTGACGGCCAGAAAAGGCAGCCAGGGTGCGCCTTCGCGAGGAGGGTGAGCTCATGAAGATAGAAACCATCGGCGTGGTGGGCGCCGGCCAAATGGGCAACGGCATCGCCCATGTGGCTGCCCTGGCGGGCTTCAACGTGGTTCTCTCCGATGTGTCCCGGCACCTGGTGGACAAGGGGATGGCCGTCATCGCCAAGAACCTGGACCGGCAGGTGGCCAAGGGGGTGATCGATGCGGTCGCCAAGGACGCAGCCCTGGCGCGCATCACCCCGGCCACATCTCTCGCCGACCACGCGGGCTGCGAGCTGGTGGTGGAGGCGATCGTGGAGAGCTTGGAGCCCAAGCGGGAGGTGTTCGCCGAGCTGGACACCCTTCTCGGTCCCGAGGCGATTTTGGCCAGTAACACCTCGTCCATCTCCATCACCCGGTTGGCGGCCGCCACCTCGCGGCCGGACCGCTTTATCGGCATGCACTTTATGAACCCGGTGCCGATGATGCAGTTGGTGGAGGTGATCCGCGGCATCGCCACCTCAGACGCTACGTTCCAGGCGGTGGAGGACGTGGCTCGGCGCATGGGCAAGACGCCAGTGGCGGTCAACGATTATCCAGGCTTTGTGGCTAACCGCGTGCTCATGCCCATGATCAACGAAGCCATCTACGCCGTGTACGAGGGGGTCGGCACTCCCGAGGCGGTGGACACGGTCATGAAGTTGGGCATGAACCACCCCATGGGACCGCTAACGCTGGCGGATTTCATCGGCCTTGACACCTGCTTGGCGATTCTCCGGGTGCTGCACGAAGGCCTCGGCGATCCCAAGTACCGGCCGTGTCCGCTGCTGGTAAAAATGGTGGACGCCGGCTGGCTGGGTCGCAAGAGCGGCCGCGGCTTCTACACCTACTGACGCAACGTGGCAGGGGACGCACAACCTGTCGGTGGCGCCGATCCCCGGCGAGGTTCGGGGGGCGGCCGCCGTACGCCTGGCCGGATGACCGGAGGGTGCTGGGCGTGACCGTGCTGTGCCAGTGGTGCGGGGCGTTCAACCCGGATGACCGGGAACTGTGTCACCGCTGCGGCCGTAAGCTGATGGTGTTCTCCGGTGAGGTGCGTGAGTTCACGGAGGCCGTTGGTGACGACGAGGAGATCGACCAGGAAGGGCTACTGCTGGGTGAAAACATTCTTGAGCGCATGTCGACCACCGAGGATGTGGTGCGTCGCCAGGGGGCGGTGATCGAGCGGCTGGAGAGCCAGATCTTGGAGCTGGAGCAGAGCGTGGCACTGCTGGATGCCGGCATGCAGGCGCTCATCGAGCTGCTGGATCGGCGGCGGCTAGTGCGGGAATCCGACGTTATGGCGGCGTGGGAGCGGTCTGCGGCCTCGGATCAGGCACGCCAAGAGCTTTTGGACAAGCTTACGGAACGCAAGGAATTGATCATCTCGCGGGCGCGCATGGCGGGGACCACCGCGGCTCGGGCCTGCGCCCGTGCTCTGCAGGCTGGCGAGCTGGCCTTAGTAGCTGGACACCCCGAGCGAGCGATGGAGCTGCTGGGGGAAGCCATGCGCAAGGGACCCCCTAATCCGGAGCTGGCGATGCTGTTGGGTGAGATGGCGTTCGAGCGCCAGGATGGTGTGGCGGCAGAGCGTTATTTTCGCGCGGCCCTGGAGTGGGAGCCAAGCAACGCACAGGCGTTGATCTTTCTCGGTACGCTGCTGGCTGAAGCGGGCAGCGCCGACGAAGCAGCGGCGGTGCTGGAGCGGGCGGCGGGGCTGGCGCCGGAGAGTTTCCTCCCTCACTTCTGCCTGGGCGCCCTGCACGCTGCCGGCGGCCGCTTCGCCGAGGCCCGCCGCCACCTGCACGAGGCGGTGCGACGGGAGGTCAACCCGCAGGTGCTGTTCTTGCTGGGTGTGATGGAGCTGGACGCGGGCCGGCCGGCGGCGGCGGTGGCCGCCCTGGAACACGCCGTGAGTTTGGACGGGGAGTTCGAGGACGCCGTTTACTACCTTGGGCTGGCCTACCTGGAGCGGGGGTGGACGCGGCGGGCGCGGGATTGTTTCCAGCGGGTGCTCACCATGGATCCGCAACGCCTCCAGTACCAGCAGGCGATGCAATTGCTGGAGTCGGGGAGCAATGGGGTACCGGCCCTGCCGGCGGAAGCGGCAGCGCTGATGCGTGAGGCTTCGGCGGCGGCGGAGCGCGGGGAGCTGGAGGTGGCCTTGGTTCATCTGGGCAAAGCGCGCCGGATCGCCGACCACCCCAGCGTGCTGGCCTCCCAGGCGTTGCTGGCGGCGGCGGCCGGGCGCCATCGACTGGCCCTGCAAGTTTCCCACGCCTTGTTTCGCCAACGGGTGCGGGGGGCGGCTCAGCTGGCGGCGTGGACGGCGGTGCTGGAGACGCTGCGCGCAGCGCGCCGCTTCCGCTGGGTGGAGGAGTGGGGCGGGCGACTGTTTCGGGAAGGTGGGGGCGCGTTGGAACGCGCCATCGCAGCGTACGAACTGGCTCAGGCGGAGCTGGACAAGTCTGGCGACGTGACGCGGGCGCTGGAGTACGCCCACGCTTCGCTGCGCCTTATCCCCCGCGAACTGCGTCACTATCCGCTTGCCACCCTTGGGCGTATCCATTTGGCCAGAAACGAATTCTCTGACGCCGTGGATTACCTGGAACAGGCGGCGGCAGCCTCCCCGGCGCCGGCGGTGCTGACCCAGTTGGGGTTGGCTCTGCTGGGCTCGGGACAAGCGGCGCGGGCTCGAGAGGTGCTGCAGCGGGCCCGCCAGGGGGCCGCGCGAGACCTGAAGACGGACATGCTCACCCACCTGTCGCGGGTGGGTTGGCGGGGCGGCCGTGGCCGCCGGAGAGGTTAGGGCACGTATCATGCGCTGGAGTAACTATTTCCTGTACACCCTGCGGGACAACCCCGCCGACGCTGAGGTAGTGTCCCATCAACTGCTGGCCCGGGCCGGCATGATCGACAAACTGGCGGCGGGCATCTACACCTACCTGCCGCTGGGGTGGCGATCTATCGAGAAGCTCTGCCGCATCGTACGCGACGAGATGAACGCCGCCGGCGCGGTGGAACTGATGATGCCCTGCGTGCAGCCGGCCGAGCTGTGGCAAAAGTCGGGGCGTTGGGCCGTCTACGGCAAAGAACTGCTGCGCATCAAGGACCGCCACGAGCGCGACTTTTGTTTCGGTCCCACCCACGAGGAGGTGATCACCGACGCGGTGCGCCGTCGCATCACCTCGTACCGGCAGTTGCCCACCAACTTGTACCAGATTCAAACCAAGTTCCGGGACGAGATCCGCCCCCGCTTCGGCCTCATGCGCGGGCGGGAGTTCATCATGAAGGACGCGTACTCCTTCCACACCTCCCTGGAGAGTCTCAACGAGACCTACCGCGCCATGGAGCTTGCCTACCGCCGCATCTTCGATCGCTGCAAGCTGCGCTACACGGCGGTGGAAGCGGACACCGGCAATATTGGCGGCTCTGAGTCCCACGAATTCATGGTGCTGGCGGACACCGGTGAGGATGCGGTAGCGTCGTGCGCCGCCTGCGGCTACGGGGCCAACCTGGAGAAGGCGGAAAGCGGAGCGCTGCCGGCGCCACCTCCTTGGCCGGGGAGGATCCCCGGCACTCCCGAGGCGGTGCATACCCCGGGGACGACGTCGGTGGCCGACGTGGCGGCCTATCTGTCGCTGCCAGCGGCGCGCTTTATCAAGACCATGATCGTGGAGACCGACCGAGAGTTTGCCGTGGCGCTGGTGCGGGGCGACGACGAGTTGAACGAGATCAAGCTGAAGAACGTCCTCGGGGCGACCCACCTGCAGCTGGCCTCGGAGGCGAAAGTGGAGCAGGTCACCGGCGGGGCCATGGGCTTTTCCGGCCCGGTGGGACTTGCCGGCGTGCGCATCGTCGCCGACCCCGAGGTGATGCGCTTGGAGGTGGCCGCCACCGGCGCCAACCGTGCCGACTATCACCTGGTGGGGGTGGTGCCGGGTCGCGACTTCCATCCCGACCTGATCGCCGATGTGCGGGTGGTGCGTTCCGGCGACGCCTGCCCGCGCTGTGGCGCCCCCTTGGAGCTCAAGCGGGGCATCGAGGTGGGGCACATTTTCAAGCTTGGCACCAAGTACTCCGCCGCCATGGAGTGCGCCTTTCTGGACGAGCAGGGGCGCAGCCACCCCATGCTTATGGGGTGTTACGGCCTGGGAATCGGACGCACCGTGGCCGCGGCGGTGGAGCAGAACCACGACCAGCAGGGCATCGTCTGGCCCCGCCCGCTGGCGCCCTTCGAGGCGGAGGTGATCGCCTTGAACCCCGACGTACCGGCGGTGCGCGACGCCGCGGAGGACGCGTACCGACAGCTCCTGGATGCCGGTGTGGAGGTGTTTTACGACGACCGGGACGAACGCTCCGGGGTGAAGTTGAACGACGCGGACCTCATCGGTTTCCCGGTGCGCCTGGTGGTGGGTAAGAAAGGGGTCGAAGGGGGGCAGGCGGAGCTGTCGTTGCGCCGCGATCGCGCCAAGGTGCCGGTGCCACTGGGGGAGGCGGTGGCGCGGGTGCGGGCGGCGCTGGCCGGCGTCTGACGGGAGTTTTCCCGCCCTGCCCGCGCGTTGGCCAAGGCAGCAGGAGGAGGCGGGTGATGACGAGAAGCCTTCACAACGTGCCGAGGGGTGAACGTGGGGTCAGCGTGGCGATATTGGGGACCGTGTTGCTGCTGGCCGCTGTCATGGCCGGCCAGGCGGCCACCCTGGTGGTGGCCAACAAGGCGGAAGCCACGGTGTCGCTGGTGGACCTGGCCAGCGGCGAGGTACGAGCGACGCTGCCCACCGGGGAGGCACCCCATGAGGTGGCAGTGTCGCCCGATGGCCGCTTGGCGCTGGTGAGCAACTACGGCACCCGACAGGCCCCGGGGTCGACATTGACGCTCATCGACGTGGCCGCCGCCCAGGTGGTGCGCACCATCGAACTAGGCCAGTACCGCCGGCCCCACGGGGTGGCGTGGCTGGCCGATGGCCAGCGCGCTGTGGTGACCGCCGAAGCCAACCGCGCGCTACTGCTGATCGACGCCATCGGCGGTGGGGTGCTGTTCGCCGTACCCACCGGGCAGGAAGTTTCCCACATGGTGGCGGTGGCCCCCGACGGCCGCCGCGCCTTCGTCACCAACATCGCCTCCGGTACGCTCACCGCCGTGGACCTGGAGAAACGGGAGGTCATCGCCTCCGTGCCCACCGGTGGAGGGGCCGAGGGGGTCGCCGTGACCCCCGATGGGCGCCAGGTTTGGGTCACCAACCGCGCCGCCGATACGGTGTCGGTGCTCGACGCAGCGACCCTGGAAATTGTGGCTACTCTGCCCGCGCCGGCCTTCCCCATCCGCGCTGCGGTCACCCCCGACGGTACCAAGGTCTTGGTGACGGCGGCCAAGTCAGGAGACGTCAAAATCTTCGATGCTCAGTGGCGGAGCTTGGCAGGCTCTGTGGTACTGGAGGTGGCGGCCACCGAGACGGCGGGCCGACTGTTCGGCGACGCCTTCGGGACCAGCTCGGTACCCATCGGCATCGTAGTTGCACCCGACGGGCGGCGCGCCTTCGTGGCCCACGCCAACGCCGACGTCATCTCGGTGCTGGATCTCACCTCGTGGCAACGGGTGGGCGCCCTGCGCGCCGGCAAGGAGCCCGACGGCATGGGGTTCTCGACCCTGACGGTGGCGGGGGTAGGCAAGCCAGTGGCATTGCTGCCCCGCTGCGGCACCAAGGGCGCTGGCGGCACGCTCTAGGTCGCAGCGGCTAGAATGGCCGCCGGCGGCGACCGGTGAAGCTCCTCAGCACGTGGTTGGCGTTCGCCCTGGGCGACCGACAGTTGCAGCGCAACCTGCGCTCCCTCGCCAAGTACGTGGTGGTGTTGGGGGTGGTGATTGCCGTGTACGCGGTGCTCTTCCACGTCATCATGGAGTACGCGGAGGGGCGGCGGCACTCCTGGCTCACCGGCGTGTACTGGACGCTCACCGTCATGAGCACCCTGGGGTTCGGCGACATCACCTTTCACAGCGACCTGGGGAGGGCTTTCAGCATCGTGGTGTTGCTGTCGGGCATCGTGCTCCTCCTCATCGTGCTCCCCTTTGCCTTCATCCGCTACTTCTACGCCCCGTGGCTAGAGGCGAGGCTGCGCCTGCGGGCGCCCAGAGAGGTCAGCGATGAAACTTGCGGGCACGTCATCTTCTGCACCTGGGATTCCATCGCTGTGGGGCTCAGCGAGGAGCTGACGGCGCTGGGCGTGCCCTGGGTGCTCATCGAGCCGGACCCCACCCGAGCGGCACAACTTCACGGGGAGGGTGTGCCGGTGGTGGCGGGGGAGGTGGATAGCGCGGAGACGTATCAACGGGCGGGAGTCAGCCGGGCGCGGGCGGTACTGGCCAACTGCGACGAGGTCACTAACACCAACATCACCCTGACGGTGCGGGAGGTGAGCGCCACTGTGCCGGTGCTGGCGGTGGTGGAGAACGGCCGCTCGGTGGACATCCTTGAACTGTCCGGCGCCACCAAGGTGCTGCCGTTGAAGCTCCAGTTGGGCGAGCAGCTGGCCAGTCGCGTCAACGCTGGCCGCGCTCAGGCCCACGTCATCGGGAATTTTCGCAACCTTCTCATCGCCGAGGTGCCGGTCCACAATACCCCACTGGCCGGGAAGTCTCTGCGCGACAGTAAGCTGCGTGACATCTGCGGAGTCAATGCGGTGGCCGTGTGGGAGTCGGCCCAGCTGGTACCAGCGCACCCCGACCTGGTACTTAACCCCTCCACCGTGCCGGTGGTGGTGGGCACGCCGGAGATGATTGCGGCGTTGGACGAGTTCCTCTGTATTTACGATGCTAACTACAACCCGGTGCTGGTGATCGGCGGCGGCCGGGTGGGGCGGGCGGTGGCGCGGGCGCTGAAAAATCGTGGCGTGGCGTTCAACCTGGTGGAGAAGCGGGAGGAGATGCGCCCGCGGTTGGAGGGATGGGCGGACCGGTTGGTCATGGGCGACGCGGCGCGCCGGGAGGTGCTGGACGAGGCTGGGCTCGCCGAGGCCCCCTCGGTGGTCATCACCACCTCCGACGACGCGGTCAACCTGTACCTGTGCATCTACTGTCGACGCCTCAACCCCGAGGCCCGCATCGTGTGTCGCATCACCCACCAACGCAATATCGCCTCCATGCAGCGCGCCGGGGCGGATTTGACGTTGAGCTATGCCCGCCTCGGAGTCGAGGCGGTGCTAGCGGAGCTGCAAGGGCGCGAGCTGGTGTTCCTGGGTGGTGGGGTGGAGCTGATCACCGCCCAGGTCCCCCCGGCTTTAGCCGGCCAGAGCCTGGCGCAGGCCGGTATCGGCGCGCGCTTCGGGCTCAACGTCCTGGCCGTAGACGCCGGCACCGGCGGCCAGCTCACCCCAGCCGGCCCCGCGACGCTCCTGCCCAAAGGGGGCGAAGTGTTCATGTTGGGCTCGGCGGACGCCTACCGGGCTTTCCGCGCAGCCTTCGCCTGAGCCTCCCTACAGAAGCAAGCGCAAACCCAGGAAAGGCAGCACTATCAGGGAGAGGAACACGCTGGCGACGGCCAGGAACAACAGGCCGCCGAGAGCCACCCACAGTCCGTCCTGCTCTAGCAGGCCCACCGACAGCACGGCAATCACTAGGGCAGGCATGGTGTTAGTAAAAATGATGGGCAGCGGTAACGCCAGTTCGACCCCGGAGATAGCAATGATCGCGCCGGCGATGGCGTTGGCCCACGGGTGGGTGTGGAGCCAGCGCCCGCGCGGCCGGATGAAGCGCTCGGCGCGCTGCAGCAGTCGCCGGCCGGCGCCCACCGCCCGCAGCACCACGCTCTGCGGCAACTCCTTGACCAACCATTTCTTTGGCAACCACGGGGGTTTTCCCAGGGCCATGAAGACGCCGAGCAGGGCGATGGCCAGCCCGATGGGCGTGGAAAGGCCCACCAGGGGCACTGGCTGCAGGAACGGCAGTACCAGAAACAGCGCTAAAAGCGCGTGCCCCCGGCCGGCGAGACGCTCCAGTAAGAGGCGCGCTGACACCGGGCCCCGCTCGGCCAGGCGCACCACCTCGTCCAGGTCCTCCGACAGGCGGCAGCAGCGCCACACCAGTTGGGCTCTCGTACGCTCCTCCACCACGGTGGGTCATAGTACGTCACCCCAGTGGGGAACGGGGTGGGAGACAGGCAGTTGGGTTACCACAGCAGAAAGGCACGGGGCAGTGGCAGGTGAGGCTGCGGACGTGTAGGATAAGCCGCTCGGAGCAAACCATGCGCGTGGTGTCCTCGGTGGTGGAGCTGATCGGCCAAACGCCTCTGTTGCGGCTGGCCCAGCTGGAGGGTGGAGGGGCCGAGTTGTGGGCCAAATTGGAAACGTACAACCCCGGCGGTTCGGTGAAGGACCGCATTGGGCTTGCCATGATTCGCCAGGCTGAAGCGGAAGGACGTTTGCGCCCCGGCGGGGTGGTGATCGAGGCCACCGCCGGCAATACTGGTATCGGCTTGGCGCTGGTGGCGCGCCAGCGGGGCTATAGGGTGATCCTCCTGGTTCCCGAGAAGTACTCCCTGGAAAAGCAAAAACTCATGGACGCGCTGGGCGCGGAGGTGGTGGTGACGCCGCGCGAAGAAGGGATGGCGGGGGCCCAAGCCCGTGCCCGGGAGCTGGCTGGGGCGCTGCCCAACGCCGTGTACGTGGACCAATTCTCCAATGCCGCCAACGCTGCCGCCCACCAGCTCACCACCGGGCCGGAAATTTACGAGCAGATGGGCGGGCGCCTCGATGCTGTGGTGGTGGGGTGCGGGTCGGGGGGCACCTTCACCGGTGCGGTGCGCTTTCTAAAAGGGAAAATCCCTCACCTGTACGCGGTGGCGGTGGAGCCGCAAGGCTCGGTGCTGGGGGGTGGAGAGGCCGGGGAACATCAGGTGGAAGGCATCGGCATGGACGAGATCCCGCCCATCATGGAATGCTCCCTCGCCGACGAGATCATGGCCATTCCGGATCCCGAGGCCTTTGCCATGGTGCGGCGCTTGGCCCGGGAGTGTGGCGTGCTGGCCGGATCTTCCGCCGGCGCCAACGTGGCGGCAGCGGTTCGCGTTGCCCAGCGGCTAGGGGTGGGCAGGCGGGTGGTGACGGTGGTGCCCGATTCCTGCGAGCGTTACCTGTCCAAAGGCATTCTCGAGCTTTTTGCGGAGGGCCCATGAACCTGGAAACCCTGTGCGTGCATGCCGGCAGCGGGCCGGAGCCCACCACCGGTGCGGTCAACACTCCCATTTATGCCACCTCCACGTACGAGTACCAAGAGTTCGGCCAGCACCGCGGCTGGGAGTACTCCCGCACCGGTAACCCCACGCGGGCGGCCCTGGAGGTGGCGGTGGCGCAGCTGGAAGGGGGGGTGGCCGCCTGTGCCTTCGCCTCCGGGATGGCTGCCATCGACGCCTTGACCGATCTCTTGGACGAGGGGGATCACGTCATTGCCGGACACAACCTCTACGGGGGCACGTATCGGCTGCTGACCACCGTGACCACGCGGCACGGGGTGGGGGTAAGCTTCGTGGACGCCACCGATTTGGACCAGTTGGCAGCTGCCTTCACCCCGCGTACTCGCTTGGTGTTCCTGGAGTCCCCCACCAACCCATTGATGGCCATCACCGACCTGGCCGCCGCTGGGGAGCTCGCCCATCGGCGGGGTGCGTGGGTGGCGGTGGACAACACCTTCCTCTCGCCGATCTTGCAGCGCCCCTTGGAGCTGGGCGCCGATTTCGTGATCCACTCCACCACGAAGTACTTGAACGGGCATTCTGACTCCCTGGGTGGGGTGGTGGTGACTGCTGACCCGGGTTTAGGGGAAGAGCTACACCGCATCCTCAACAGCGCCGGCGCGGTGATGAGTCCCTTCGATGCGTTCTTAGTGCTGCGTGGCATTCGCACCTTGGCGCTGCGGATGGCGGCCCACGAAGCCGGGGGGCGCGCTGTGGCGACCGCCCTGGCCCAGCATGCCCAGGTGCGGCGGGTGTACTACCCGGGGCTGCCGGACCACCCTCAGCACCAGCTGGCCTGCCGCCAGCAGCGGGGCTTCGGGGCCATGGTGACCTTCGACGTGGGGTCCCTCCAAGCGGCTCGAACCGTCTGTAACTCTCTGGAGATCTTTACCCTCGCCGAGTCGTTGGGGGGGGTGGAATCGCTGGTGGCTCACCCCGCCACCATGACCCACGCCTCCGTGCCGGTGGAGGAGCGGCAGCGGTTGGGGATCGGCGAGGGGTTGCTGCGGCTCTCTGTGGGGATCGAAAACCCCGCCGACCTGGTGGCGGATCTGGAGGCCGCTTTACGCCGGTTGTAAAAAAGCACAAGGCTCCCAGCCAGGTAGCGTAGAATTCTCCGGTGTCAGCCCTTGGCTTTCCGGGTGTGGTGGCCGATCAAGGACCGCGGGAGCTGGAGTCCAGCTTTGCAGGGATTACCCTGCGTGGCACCTCGGTGGCGGCGCGGGCCACCGCCTTCGCCGTTCCCGAGCTGGGCGTGGCCCTGGATTTAGGGCGCCTGCCCCCCAGCATTGCCGCCCAGCCGGTGGTGCTGGTGAGCCACACCCACCTCGATCACTTTTCGGCCGTGCTGGCCTATCTGAACCTGCGCGCCCGCTTTTGGCCGGAGGAACCGGCGCGACTGGCGGTACCGCGGGCGGTGGCGGAGCCCCTCAAGGCGGCGCTGCGCCTGATGCCGGGGGTGGACTCGGTGCGCAAGCGTCTGGACGTGGAGGCGGCGGTGGTGGGCGTGGCGGCGGGCGAGGAGGTACCGGTGCCGGGTGGCCGGGCCGAGGCGTTCGCCGCCGACCACGGGCGCCCGGCTTTGGGGTGGCGGTTGTATCGAGGCGATGCCAGCCGCGCCACACTGGTGTTTGCCGGCGACGGCACCACCGAGCCGTTCCTGGCCCGTCCCGCACTGCTGGACGGCGCGGTGGCAGTGGTGGAGTGCACCTACGTGGAGGACAACCTCCGCCTCGCCGCGCGCCTGGCCCGCCATGCCCACCTCAAGGACTGGCTCGAACTGGCCCCGCGGTTGACCTGCGACACCCTGGTGCTCGCCCACCTGCCGGAGGCCCCCCGCGCCGACCTGGAGCGCGCCGCCCTCCCCTTGGCGGCCGCGCTGGGCGCCTCTGTGGTGCTCTGGGCAAATCCAGGGTGATCTTCGACTTCATGCATATTGACACCTTTTTGCATGTCAATTTGCAAGATTACCCCTTGACATCAGCTCCAACATAGCCAATACTCCACCAACTGACGATTCATGGGAGGTCAGATGGACAAGCAAGAGGTGTTGGAGCGGTGCAAGGCGGAGAAGGTGCATTTCCTGCGGCTCACGTTCACCGACATCGACGGGGTGATCAAGAACGTGGAGGTGCCCGAAAGCCAGTTCGACAAGGCGCTGGACGGTCAGATCATGTTCGACGGCTCGTCCATCGAGGGGTTCACCCGCATCGAGGAGTCGGATATGCTCCTCAAACCCGACCCCTCCACCTTTGGCGTGTACCCGTGGGAGACGCCCTACGGCAAAGTTGGCCGCCTCATCTGCGACGTCTACAACGCCGACGAGACGCCCTTTGCCGGCTGCCCGCGCCTGGCCCTCAAGCGCGTGGTGGCCGAGGCGGCGGCTAAAGGGTGGACGATGATGGCCGGCCCCGAAGCGGAGTTTTTCCTCTTTCAGCGCAACCCCGACGGCTCGCCCAACCACCAGACCCACGACGTGGGCGGCTACTTCGACCTCACTCCCGTGGATTTGGGTGAGGATGGCCGGCGTGACATCGTGCTCGCCCTGGAGCAGATGGGGTTCGAGGTGGAAGCGGCGCACCACGAGGTGGCGCCCGGACAGCACGAGATCGACTTCAAGTACGCCGATGCCTTGACCACCGCTGACAACATCGTCACCTTCAAGTTCGTGGTCAAAAAGGTCGCCAAGGACCACGGGCTGCACGCCACCTTCATGCCCAAGCCGATCTTCGGCGTGAACGGTTCCGGCATGCACACCCACCAGAGTCTGTTTGACGCCAAGGGCGGCAACGTGTTCTACGACCCCGAGGAGCCATACCAGCTCTCCCGCATCGCCCGCGGCTACATTGCCGGCATTTTGGATCACGCCCGCGCCTTCGTCGCCATCACCAACCCCTTGGTCAACTCGTACAAGCGCTTGGTGCCGGGGTACGAGGCGCCGGTGAACGTGGCCTGGTCGGAAAAGAACCGCTCGCCCCTGGTGCGCGTGCCGGCCCGCCGCGGCCTGGGCACCCGCTGCGAGGTGCGGGTGCCCGACCCCTCCTGCAACCCGTACTTGGCGCTCGCCGTGATGCTGGCGGCGGGGCTTGACGGCATCGAGCGCGGGCTGGAGTGCGGCCCACCGGTCAACCGCAACATCTTCGAGATGTCCGAGCGCGAGAAGCGGCGCCTCAAGGTCAGACAGCTGCCCGCCAACCTCGCTGAGGCCCTGGACAATCTGGAGCGCGACAAGGTGATCCGCGCCGCCCTGGGAGAGCACATTTTCTCCAACTTTATGCGCAACAAGCGCGAGGAGTGGCACCGCTACATCTCAGTGGTGCACGAGTGGGAGCGCGACCAGTACCTGGTGGCGTTCTAGACCTTCCCTTCAGGCGCCCACCGCCCCTGTCGTCGCCCCTCGGCGGCGACCTCGGAACCTGTCGATGGGACAGGCGTATGAGACCACAGCGGCCGCGCTGCGGGCCGACACGGAGGAGGACGAGGATGCGTTCACCAAGGTTTGTGGGCGGGGCGGCAGTCTTAGTGGTTCTCCTGGCGGCGCCTGGGTTGGCGGTGGACGTTCAGGACACCCGCATGCTGGCGCAGCCGGCGGTGAGCGCCCAGCACGTGGCGTTCGTGTACGCCGGCGACGTCTGGGTCGCGGGGTTGGGAGGGGGGCCAGCCCGGCGACTGACTTCGCACCCAGGCGAGGAGTCGCGGCCGCGCTTTTCGCCCGACGGCCGGTGGCTGGCGTTCTCCGCGGAGTACGAGGGGAACACCGACGTGTACGTGGTACCGGTGGAGGGCGGTGTGCCCAAGCGGCTCACTTGGCATCCGGGGGAGGACCTGGTGCAGGGGTTCACCCCTGACGGCACCCGCGTGCTTTTCACTTCGCCGCGCAGCGTGTACACCCGCCGCCACCTGCAGTTGTTCACCGTGCCGGTTGCCGGCGGGCTGGTGGAGAAGTTGCCGGTGCCCCACGCCGCCAAAGCGACCTTTGCTCCGGACGGTGCCCGGCTGGCCTACCAACCGCTGTACGACGCCTTCCGACAGTGGAAGAACTACCGCGGCGGCACCGCCTCGCGGCTGTGGCTGTTGGACCTGGGGACCCTTGGGGTGGAGCAGATCCCACAGCCTCCTGGGCGCTGCAACGACACCGACCCCATGTGGATGGGGGATACTCTGTACTTCCTGTCGGACCGCGACGGCGAGTTCAACTTGTACAGTTTCGACCTGGCCAGCAAGGGCGTGCGGCGCCTTACCGCCCACCAGGACTTTCCCATCCTCGCCGCCTCGGCGGGGGCCGGGCGCATCGTCTACGAGCAGGCCGGCTACCTGCACCTCTTTGACCCGGCAGCGGGCACGGCGCGACGATTGGTGATCGGCGTGGCCGCCGATTTGCCCGACACCCGCCCGCGTTTCGCCAAGGGGGTGAAGTGGGTGCGGGCCGCCGACATCTCGCCGTCAGGCGCCCGTGGGGTGTTCGAGCTGCGCGGAGAAATCGTCACCGTGCCTGCCGCCAAGGGCGACCCACGGGTGGTCACCAACACGCCGGGGGTGCACGAGCGCTCGCCGGTGTGGTCACCGGACGGCACGCGCCTCGCGTACTTTTCCGACGCGTCGGGGGAGTACGAGCTGCACGTGGCCCCCCAAGACGGCAAGGGCCAGGTGAAGCGCTACCCTCTGGGGGGCGCTGGCTTTTACGAGCGGCCCCGCTGGTCGCCCGATGGCCAGAAACTCTCCTTCATCGACAACTCCCGCTCCCTGTACTGGATCGACCTCACCACCGGCAAGGTCCGCAAGGTCCACTCGGAGGTGCTGTACGGTCCGGTGAACACCCTGCACCACGCCTGGTCCCCCGACTCTCGCTGGCTGGCGTACACCCGCTTGACGCCATCCTACCTGCAGCAGGTGTGCCTGTACTCCCTCGCCGAAGACCGCTCCTGGCCCATCACCGACGGCCTGGCCGACGTCACCGAAGCGGTGTTCGATGCCTCGGGGAAGTATCTGTACCTGGCCGCCTCCACCGACGCCGGACCGGTCCGGGACTGGTTCTCCATGTCCAACGCCGACATGGAGATGACCAATACCCTCTACCTCGTGGTGTTGACCCGAGGGGAGCCGTCGCCCCTGGCACGGCCCTCCGACGAGGAGAAGGGCACCAAGGCCGAGGAGATGTCGGCCGGTGCCGCAGCCAAGGGCGACAAGGGCGGCACCACAAGCAAGGGCGACAAACCCTCCACCGTCGGCAAGGACGAGGTGAAGGTCACGGTGGATTTCGACGGCCTTGCCCAGCGCATCCTTCCCCTCCCGGTCAAAGGCGCGCTGTTCACCGATCTGCAGCCGGGCGCCAAAGGTCAGCTCTATTACCGGCGCAGCGGCGGCGGCGCCACCCGTTTCACCCGTCAGGGTGAGGCCAGTCTGGTGCGCTTTGATCTGGAGACGCGGGAAGAAACGCTGCTCGCCGACAAGGTGGACAGCTTTGTCCTGGCCAAGGACGGCGCCAAGGTATTGCTGCGCCAGGGGGAGAGTTTTCTGATCGCCGAAACCAAGGGGAAGATCGACGTCACCAAGGGCATCCTCAACCTCGACGCCGCCCAGGTGCGGGTCGACCCCCGCGCCGAGTGGCGGCAGATCTTCCACGAGGCGTGGCGCATCAACCGCGATTATTTTTACGATCCCAACTTCCACGGCGCCAACTGGCTGGCCATGGGAGCCAAGTACGAGCCGTTCCTGGAGCACGCCGCCTCGCGGGCCGATCTCAACCGCATCATTCAGTGGATGTGCTCCGAGCTGGCGGTGGGGCATCACCGGGTGGGTGGCGGTGATTTCGGGGAACGGCCCGAAACCGTTAAGGGCGGTCTGTTGGGGGCCGACTTCGAGGTGGCCCACGGCCGCTATCGCTTCGCCAAGGTCTACGGCGGGCTCAACTGGAATCCGGAGCTGCGCTCCCCCCTCACCGAGCCGGGGGTGGATGTGAAGGCCGGGGAATACCTGCTGGCGGTGGCGGGCCGCGAACTGGTGCCGCCGGACAACCTCTACGCGCGCTTCGAGAACACCGCCGGGCGCAACGTGGAGATCACGGTGGGTCCCGATCCGTCGGGCAAGGGGGCGCGCACGGTGACCGTGGTGCCCATCGAGGACGAGGCGGCGCTGCGCAACCGCGACTGGGTGGAGGGCAACATCCGCAAGGTTCACCAAGCCACCAACGGCCGGGTGGCGTACGTGTACGTACCCAACACCACCACCCTGGGGCACGAGTACTTCAAGCGCTACTTCTTCCCCCAGACCGACAAGCAGGCCATCATCATTGACGAGCGGCACAACGGCGGCGGGCAGGTGGCCGACTACTATATCGACATCCTGCGCCGCCCCCACATCGCCTGGTGGGCGATGCGCTACGGCGCCGATTTACGCACACCGCTGGCCGCCATCCACGGCCCCAAGGTGATGCTCATCGACGAGACCGCCGGCTCCGGTGGCGACCTGCTGCCGTGGATGTTCCGTAAGGAGAAGCTGGGGCCGCTGGTGGGCCGGCGCACCTGGGGCGGGCTGGTGGGGATCTTGGGTTTCCCGGTGCTGCTGGACGGCGGCTTCGTCACCGCGCCTAACTTGGCCATTTGGACCGAGGACGGCTTCGTGGTGGAGAACGAGGGCGTGCCCCCCGATGTGGAGGTGGAACAGCTGCCCGCCGAGGTCCTCGCCGGCCGCGACCCGCAGCTGGAGAAGGCCATCGAGATCGTGCTGGCCGAGCTGGAGGCCAATCCGCCGGTCACCCCCCGGCGCCCGCGGTACCCGGTGCGGGCGCGCCCATAGCGTCCCGGCGCGGACTTCCGCTCGTTGCCCCCGCCACCGGTGCCGACGCCCGCGCCCGTGTCCGGTGCCTGTGACCACCACCATTGCCCGGGACGAGGCCGGGGACCGTGCCTTTCTCGGCGACTGTGGCCGTGTCCGGGTCGGTGTCCGTGACCAAGGCGGTGACGAGGGTGGGGCTGCGGGCCCGCGCTCAGCTGGCCCGTGCCTGGGGCGGCGATCATCGCCGCGGCCGCGACGCTGCCAGCGGCGACGGCGTCCTGGGCAGTACCGGCGGGCCAGGAGGGAACAGGTGCGGGGGCGGCCGCGTTGTCCAGCGCGATGACGAACCCTGTTCCTCCGGAGGGTGCTGCGTCGAGCCAAGAGTTGGCCGCCGTCACTGGCGGGGTGGCGGTGGCCTGGGAGTGGCAACCGGAGCTGCTGCGTGTCACCGGGCCCCAACCTTTGGCCGCCCTCGACCGCATCGTTACCCAGGCGGTGAAGGAGCTCGCGCTGGGGGAAGGAAAGCTGGCGCTGGTACTGCACGCCAAAGGGCAGTTCCGCGGCCTTTTTGCCGTACTGGCGGCAGAATCCGAGGTACTGCTGCTGACTCCTCCCGGCCGGGGGGCAGAGGTGGTGGCCCAGCTGGAGCGCTACCTGGCCTTGAGCCGCTGCCGCATCGCGCCCCTTCCCGTGGTCCAGGTGACCACGGTGCTTGGGCCGGGGTGGGAGGCGGCGGCGGGTGGGTGCGGCGCGGAGGTGGAGCGCCTGCGACGGGGCGGCTGGAGTGCCACCGGCGATGGGGATCACCGCCTCATCTGGTGCGGCTGGACGTTTCTGGGCGTGCCCGGGGTGGTGGTGGCGGCCGCCGGCGAGGCGGGGCTCGACCCTCTCAGGTTGCGCCTGGAGGAGAGCGGCGCGGTGGCGGTGGGCCGGGAGGCGCTGGAGGTGGCCCGCATCGCCGCGGGGTGGCCGGCCTGGGGCGCCGAGCTCACTGAAACCACCCTGCCCCCCGAGATCGCCCTCCTGGACGAGCTGGCGATCTCCTACCGCAAGGGGTGTTACACGGGGCAGGAGACCATAGCTCGCATGAAGACCTATGGGCACCCCAACTGGCGCCCGGTGTCCTTGCGCCAGGTGGCGGGGCCCGATGCGCCCCCCGACCTGCCCGCCGAGCTCTACCTCCACGGGGGCGACAAGCCCAAGGGGAGGCTGACCTCCTGGGCCCGCCACCCTGACCAGGGGGGCCTCGCCCTCGCCCTGCTGCACCGCACGGTGGCACCGGCGGCTGCGGTGCACGACCGCCACGGGCGGGAGTTCCTGCCCGCCCCATCCGCCTCCCCACCCGGCGCGGCGGCGCCAGCCACCGCGCCGGGTGATGCGCTCTTCCTCTAGAGTCGTTACCGCAGCAGCACCAAGACGTTGACCGTCCCTTCGCGGCCTTCCAGGCTGCCCAGCGCCTTACCCAGGATCGCCCCCGGCACCCAGCGGGTGGCGCGCATGGCCACCCCCGGCTGCGAGGACGACGTGAGCGGATCGCCGGGCCGGATGGGGCCGCCCTCGTCGCACACCTTCACCGGCACCACCCCCACCACCGCCAGGGGGACCTTCCCCTCCTCGGGCAGGTCCCGGTAGAAGTCGCCCAGAAACCCCGGCTGGGTGGACACCACCCCCAACAGGGAGGTCTGGTAGGGCTCGCTGCTGCGGGTCAGCTTGCCGTCGGCGGCGATGGCCACCACCTCCCCCGGCGCCAGCGGCTGCCGCGCCGGCAGCAGCTCGGCGAAGTCCGCCCCCCCGCCGGTGAAGGTGCCGTCGGCGGTGACGTTGCCCACATTGCTCACCCGGAAGCGCAGGTTACCCCCCGACGAGAACGCCTTGATCAGGTCACCGCTGCCAGTGTTGCTGAACACCGCGGCGGCGTCGGTGCTGTTGGCGATGGCGTGGAGGGCGATGCCGCCGGCGCTCAGCGCCTCGGCGTACACCGCCTCGTTGCCCAATCCGTTGCCGTTGCTCTGCCCCAGCACACCGTGTCCCGAGCCCATCGCCTTGCCGTACACCCCGTTAGTTGATGTGCCGATGTACCCACGGTTGCCGCTGCTGTTGTGAATGGCATACAAAGCGCTGCCAGCGGGACTCCCAGCTTCGGCCCAGACGCCGCAGCCGAAGTTCGTGTAGCCATACACCCCCCGCGTGCTGCTGTTTCCATACACGCCCCAACCGGCACCACTCAAGCCAACCAGACCATGGCCACTGCCGGTGTTGGTGACCGTAATTGCTGCATCCGCTGAATTCACGGTCCCGGCGTAGGGCAACGTCAGGCCGCTGTCGGCCGTGGGGGTCCACGCCGAACCGCTCCACTTCAGAACCTCGCCGGTGCCGGGGTTGACGTTGGCCACCGCGCGCCCCTGCAGCTTCGTCACGGCGGGGTTGGGGTAGGTGCCCCCCAGGTCCCCCCCCGCTGTGCCGCTGGGCGGAAAGCTCGCGGGCGCACCGGTGACCTTGCTCCAGGCAACGCTGGCGATCTTCGGGTCGGTCACCGCCCCGTTCTGGATGTTGGTGGTGGCCACCGCATTGGTGCCGAGGTCGGCAGCGCCCACGCTGCCATTGACGATGATGTCGGAGTTCACCGACCCCACCCCCATGTCGAGGAGCTGAATGGTGCCATCCTGAATCATCGCGCTGGTGATGCCGCCCGTGGCCACCGACAGCGTCACGTCGCCCGAAGTGCCGCCGCCGGCGAGGCCCGGCCCGGCGTTCACCGCGGTGATATCCCCGCCCCCTCCGCCGGGGGTGGCCGAGATGGTGAGGTTTTGCCCCGACGGGGTGATGCTCACGTTGGAGCCGGCCACCAGGTTCACCAGGCCGCTCAAGCCGTTGAGCCGCTTCACCGCGGCTGTGTCCTGGATCATCACGTCCCTGATCCCCCCAGTGGCCACCGACAGGGTGACGTTGCCGCTGGTGCCGCCGCCGGTGAGACCGTCGCCGGCGGTGACGCCGGTGATGCCGCCCCCGCCAGAACCCGCCGCCTGCCACACCAGGTTGGTGCCGTCGGTGCCCAGCACCTGCCCCGAGGTCCCGCCGGACGCCGCCAGCTTCGCTTTGGTTACCGCCCCGTTGGCCAAATCCGCACTGGCCACCGCCCCGTCCTGAATCTTGCCCGAAGTGACGGCGTTGTCGGCCAGTTTCGCGGTGCTCACCCCGCCGTCGGCCAGATCTGCGCTGGCCACCGCCCCATCCTGGATCATGGCGCTGGTGATGCCGCCCGTGGCCACCGACACGGTGACGTTACCGCTGGTGCCGCCGCCGGTCAGACCCGCCCCTGCAGTGACCCCGGTGATGGTGCCGCCGGAGCTGTACTCGGCGAGCAGCGAGTCCTTGAACAGCATCTCGAAGGTGGTGGGGTCCTGAGAGCCCTGGGCCACCAGGGAGCCAAAGACGATCACCCTGCCCGCCCCCCCGGTCACGACCACGGTGAGCCGAGCGTTGGTGGTGTCCACGGCGGGGAATTCGTCCCGGAAAGCCCGCTGCAGTTGCTCCCACCGGCGCACGGTGTAGCTCCTGCTGCCCAGCAGGGCGCCGCTGGCGCTCTTGACCTGCACCTCCACCGTGGCCTGACCCGTCCCGGTCACTTCTACAAAACCAAAGTTATAGCGGAACAGAGAGTTCGCGTCGGGTTTGGTCTGCCACGCGCCGGTCAGTTCGGTGGACTCCCCGCTGCCAATGGCGAAGCTCGCCGGGATACCGGCGAAGAATTGCCCCACCGAGTCTTCCAGCCGGGTCCCCGACTGGGAGTAAATGCGGGAGCCCACCAACACCCTGACGTTGGAGGTGACCCGGATCGCCCCGAACACCTCGACGCCGAACATGGACCTCACGGCGTCGTCGTACCTGCGGGTGTCCCCCGGCGGGATGGTGTCGGTGAAGGTGCGGGGGGAGAGGTTCTCCTGCCGCTCCAACAGGTAGAAGGTGACGTTGGCCGGCGTGCCGTTGGGGTTGTGCACCCAGACGGTGGTGTACCACACGGCGGGGGGCACACCCGGCCTGGCTCCCACCGAGGGGAGAAAGACGTCGGTGCCGGTGAAACCGGCGTGGGCGAGGGTGGCGGCGGTCAGCAGCGCCGCCAGGATTGCAGCTTTTGAGATTCTAAGCATGTTTACCTCCTTACATGGAGCTTCGCTGGGCAGTATCAGTGGTGTACCATGGGAGGGAGAGCGCATGAACATGTACCCCAAGGTGACAACGAGGTGAGCGGGGTCACCAAAGGTGTTCGCCCCATCCGCGGCGCGCTGCTGCTGGCCGCGGCGTGGGTGTACCTCTGGCTAGCGGCGGTGGCGGGCGGAGAGAAGCTGCCGGTCCGCACCTGCAGCTCCCAGGACGGTTTGGCGGGCGATCGCATCACCGCCCTGCTGCAGGATTCCAGGGGCTTCCTGTGGGTCGGAACCGATACCGGACTGTCGCGCTACGACGGGCGCACGTTCACCCGCAGCAGCACCGGCGAAGGACTCCCCCATCCGGTGGTGCGGTCGCTGGCGGAGGACGCGCTGGGGCGCCTCTGGGTGGGGACCTCGTACGGTTTGGCGCTGCTGGTGCCGCTGCCGGAGGCGGAAGGGTCCCGCTTCGTCTCGCCGCCGCCCCAGCCCGAGCCGTTGGACAACCTGGTGTACGCCGTGCTGGGCGACGGCGACGGCGTCCTGGCTGGGTTTGGCAACACCTTGCTGCGGGTGCGGCGGGACGAGGACGGCTGGCACCGGGAGGTGGTGGCGCGCACCCCGGCGCCGATCACCGCGATGGCCCGCCACCCCTCGGGCGAGCTGTGGCTTGGAACCGCCGCCGGTGTCGTGCGCCTCGGTGACCAGGGCGAGCCGGAGGTCCTGACCGTGGCCCGCCAGGCGCGGGACAACTTCGTCACCTCCCTGGGCATCGATGGAGAGGGGAGGGTGTGGGTGGCGACGCGCTTCCTGTGCGCCTTTGTGCCGGGCGAGCGTGGGGAGGCAGGGAGGGCGCTGCAGGAGCGGGTGGTGTGGTGGCACCCGCGGGCGCCGCGCCCTCCCCCACGCGCTGGCGACGAGCCGGTGTGCTGGGGGAAAGACGCGGGGATCGAGGCGTTTCGTCTCATGCACGTTGCCCCCGCCGGTAACGGCGAGGTGTGGCTGGCCACCACCGACGGCCTGTTTCGCATTCACGGGGAGGCGGTTACCCGCTTGGAGGAACGGGCTGGGCTCGACGACGCGCGCACTACCGCGGTGCTGGAGGACAACACCGGCGGCCTGTGGATCGGCAGTGAGCGGCGCGGCGTGATGCGCCTGCAGTGCGGGGGGTTCGTGAGCTACGGGGCGGGCGACGGACTGGCCACGGCTTCTGCCGCCTCGGTGTTCTGGGATCGCCGCTTCGGCGTGGTGGTGGTGGGGTACCCGCCCGGTACCGCGATCCACGGGGTGAGTCAAGGTCGACTGCGTCCGGTGGCTCTGCCCATCCCACCCGGCACACCCCTGGGCTGGGGGAGGGGACAGACCACTTTGGTGGATCGCACGGGGGAGTGGTGGGTGCCCACCGATGCGGGGCTGTTCCGCCTGCCAGCGGTGGCGCGCCTGGAAGAGTTGGCCGGGGTGAGGCCGCGGGCGGTGTATGGCGCCACCTCCTCGCTGGGCAGCGACCTTGTGTTTCGCCTGTTCGAGGACTCGCGGGGCGCGCTGTGGGTGGGCGCCGGAGGGCCCGTGCATCTGGCCCGCTGGGATCGCGCCCGGGGTATCTTCGTGCGCTACGGCAGCGAACACGGAGTGCCCAGGGACACCCCCACGGCGTTTGCCGAGACGGGGGACGGGTCCTTGTGGATCGGGTTCTACCGCGGCGGTGTCGGGCGACTGCGCAGCGACCGCCTGGAGTACTTCGGCGAGGAGAAGGGTATCCCGGGTGGGTTCGTGGCGGCGCTGCTGGTGGATCGCCGCGGCCGACTGTGGGTGGCAGCCACCCGGGGAGGGCTGGGCCGCTGCGACGACCCCGCCGCGCCGTCGCCGGCGTTCAGGCGCCTGACCGTGCGGGATGGGCTGAGCAGCGATGGCGTGTTCGCCCTCTCGAGGATGACGAGGGGCGCATCTGGGTGGGCACGCAACGGGGGGTCGACCGCCTCGACCCGGAGTCGGGACGGGTGGTCCATTTCTCCACCGCTGACGGCTTGTCCTCCAACAGCGTGCTGGGGGCGGCCCGGGATGGCGAGGGCAACCTGTGGTTCGCCACGCTAGCCGGGGTAGCGCGGCTCTCCCCGCCGTTCCCCGAGCCACCGCCCGTGGCCTCGGTACGAGTGCTCGGGCTGGCCGTCGACGGCGTCCCCTTCCCGCTACCGGAGGGCGGGGTCACGGAGTTGGACGAGGTGCGCCTGCCGGTGGGCACTCGCCACGTGCGGGTGACCTTCACCGCCGTGGACTTGGCCCGGGGCGAGAGTCTGGCTTTCTGGTACCGCCTGGAGGGAGGCCGGCACCAGTGGCAGACCTTAGGAGAAGGCGAACTGAGCGTGCTGCTGCCCTCCCAAGGGCGGCTCACCCTCGCCTTACGGGCGCAGCGGGACGGGCTGGTTTCGCCCACCACGCGCCTGCGCCTGACGGTTCCACCCCCTTTTTGGATGCGCTGGTGGTTTGTGGTGCTGTGCGCCGCCGTCGTGGTGGGGGGGGGGCGCTGCTTGCCCACCGGACCCGGATTGCGGCCCTCCAGCGCGTGGCGCGTGTGCGCGACCGCATCGCCGCCGACCTGCACGACGACCTCGGGTTGCTGTGCTCCCGCATCGCCATTCTGGCCGGGGTCGGGCGGACCGCCGCCCTGGACCATCAGCAAGGCGCGCACGTGCTGGAGGACATCGGAGAGGCGGCGCGGGAGCTGCTGGATGCTTCGGCCAACGTGGTGTGGGCGGTGGACCCCGCCGCCGACACGCTGGAGTCGCTGGTCGGGCGCGTGCGTCGGCTGGGACACGACCTCTTCCACCGGGATGGCACCGTCTTCACCCTCACCGCGCCGCCTGGAGGCGCGCGTCTCGTCCTACCCGGCGAGCTGCGCCGCGAAATCCTGCTCATCGTCAAGGAAGCGCTGCACAACGCCCACCGGCATGGGCATCCGCGGCGCGTGGAGCTGGAGGTGCGGTGGGCTGGGGGAGAGCTGGAGGTGAGGGTGACCGACGACGGCGGCGGCTTGGCGTTCCCGGCCCGGGAGGGCGAGGGAGGTCGAGGGATCGCCAATATGCGGCGGCGCGCGGCCAGGGTGGGCGGACGCGTGCGCTGGGAATCCCCGGTCGAGGGAGGCACGTGCGTGGTCCTCACCGTTCCCTTGGCGGGGGGGCGGCGACGGCGCATGATCATGCACCTGTCCCGCCTCGCGCCGCGTGGTAAGAGGACACCCAGCGGAACCGCCCGATGAGCGAACACGCCATTGCCGTGGCCGTGGTTGAGGACGACCGCATTACCCGCGAGGGGCTGGCACTGCTGCTACGGGCCACGCCGGGGTATAACCTGGCGGGCGCCTTCGGCTCTCTCGAGGAGGCGCTGGCCCGCTCCTGGTCGATGGACCCGGATGTGATCCTGCTGGACCTCCACTTGCCCGGGCGATCGGGGTGCGAAGGGGTGGGGTTGCTTAAGCAACGCTACCCGCGCGCTGCGGTGCTCATGCTCACGGGGTTCGAAGACACCCCCAACGTCTTCCGCTGCCTGTGCGCCGGCGCCGACGGGTACATCTTGAAGCGCACCCCGCCGGCCGAACTGCTGAGCTTCATTGGCGAAGCGGTGAGCGGCGGCGCGCCCATGTCTCCCGAGGTGGCGCGCAAGCTGATCACTCTGTTCCGCAAGCTCGAGCCCGACCCCGAAGTGGCCGCCTGCCATCTCACCGAGCAGGAGACGCGCTTGCTGCGGCTGCTGGCGGACGGGCACAACTACGAGTCGGCGGGGGGGCAGCTGGGGATTTCAGTGAACACCGTGCGCAAGCACGTACGCTCGGTGTACCAGAAGCTGCACGTGCACTCCAAGGCCGAGGCGGTGAGCAAGGCGCTGCGCGCCGGCCTTATTTGACGCCCCGGCTAGCGGCGCAACTACTCCTCCCCTTCCTCGGGGTACAGCTCGGGGGTAGGAGCCGGGCCGCCCGGCTCGAAGCAGCGGCGGCAACGGGCCTCGTAAATGTCGGCGGCACCCACGACCACCTGCTCTTGGGCCTGGGTGAGACGCTGGGTGTACGCCGCTGGGGCGCCACAGCGGGCGCAGATGGCGTGCATTTTCTCCACCTCTTCGGCCACCGCCATGAGCTCGGGCATGGGGCCGAAGGGAAGACCCCGGAAATCCATGTCGAGGCCGGCGACGATCACGCGTTTGCCGAGATCGGCCAGGTGGTTGCAGACGCGCACCAGGTCGGCGTCAAAGAACTGTGCCTCGTCCACCCCCACCACCTCGGTGCGGGCGTCCAAGCGGTGGAGGATCTCGGCGGCGCGGGCGACGCGCTCCGCTTCCAGCCGCCAGCGCGAGTGGGAGACCACCTGGTTGGCAGCGAAGCGGTCGTCCAGCTGCGGCTTGAACACCTGTACCCGCTGGCGGGCGATGATGGCGCGGCGGAGGCGGCGAATGAGCTCTTCGGACTTGCCGGAGAACATGCTGCCGGTGATCACTTCGATCCAGCCGCCCCACGGCGTTCGCGGATGCATCTCATCTCCTTCCTCGTGCAGGCTTACGCCACGGCGCGCATTGTACTTTGTCAGGCCGCGACGCCAATGCGCGGGCACAGCGCCGCGAGAGGGCAGCGCTGGCACGCTGGGCGGCGCGCCGCGCACACCCGGCGGCCGTGGATGATCAGGCGGTGCGCCAGCCGGATCCACGACGAGCGGGGAAAGGTGGCCATGAGGTCCCGCTCGATGCCCTCGGGATCGTCGCGGCGCGTCAAGCCCAGCCGACGACTGGTACGGGCCACGTGGGTGTCCACCACGATCCCTGCGGCGACGCCAAAGGCGGTGCCCAGGATGACGTTGGCCGTCTTGCGGCCGACACCTGGCAGCGCCGTGAGCTCCTCCATGGTGGCCGGCACCTGGCCGCCGTGGCGCTGGCATAAGGCCTGCGCCATGGCGCGCAGCGCCTTGGCCTTGGCCCGGAAAAACCCGGTGGAGCGGATCACCGACTCCAGTTCCTCGGGGTCGGCGGCGGCGAGGGCGGCGGCGTCGGGATAGCGGGCGAACAGCGCCGGCGTCACCAAGTTGACCCGCGCGTCGGTGCACTGGGCCGACAAGATGGTGGCCACCAGCAGCTGGAACGGATCCGCAAAGCGCAGCTCGCACCAGGCGTCGGGATAAGCGGCGGCGAGCGCCTGGTCGACGGCAGTGGCGTGGGCCTTGGGGGGGGTCGAAGGATCTTCTGGGTTTTCGCTCACGACGTGGGTGTATCCGCGGGGCGCAGTACGTGATCCGGGTGGGGGGCGAGAATACCGCCGGAGATCACCATGCGCGCCGCCTCTTCCACCGAGAGGTCGGTATCTCGCACCATGCTCTCGGGATAGATGAGGTAAAAGCCAGTGGTAGGGTTGGGGGTGGACGGCATGAACACAGACACCATACGACAGGGTCCGGCCGGCGTGGAGGTAGTGAACTCCCCGGTGACGAACGCCACCGCCCAGGAACCCTCCACCGGGTATGGGATCAGTACGACGCGACGGAAGCTTTTGGTCCTGTCCGAGCTAAAAGCCCGGGTGACCTCGCGGGAACCCAGGTACACCGAGTTGAGCACCGGAATCCGCGAGATGATTGCTTCCCCGAACCGCAGCACGCGCCGCCCGAAAACGTTGTGGGCCAGCACCCCCAGGGTGAACACCAGGACGATGGCGAGTACTGCCCCGGCGCCGGGAATGGCATGGCCCACCAGACGCTCGGAGATGGGGTACGACCAACGATCAAGAAGGTTGAACAGGAAGCGGGCGAAGAACAGGGTGATGACCAGGGGCAAGGCCACCAGCACCCCGGTGATCAACCGGCTGCGCAGGTAAGCGATGAACCCGGGCCTCCCTTCGGTTTCGGGCCTGGTGATCGGCAGGCCCATGGAGTCGGTCACCCGATTAGATCGCGGCATGGGGCCGTATTTTAGCCTCTCAACCCCGGGGACAGACCCGTGCCGGGGTGGAGAGCGGGGCCCTCGCGGGCTCGCGGCCCAGCTCAAGCGTTGTTACGCTCAGCGGGCCTTGACGGACCGCAGCGCGATTGCTATGTTTCCCTCGTCCTCGACGAGAGGACGCCGAGCGGGAATAACTCAGCGGTAGAGTGCGACCTTGCCAAGGTCGAAGTCGCGGGTTCGAATCCCGTTTCCCGCTCCATCGGTGCGGGGGGCCAAGGGCCCCCCAGCCAACTTCCGGGCGTCCAAGAGCCTGATCCCCTGCCAGCCGCTCTTCACCCCGCGGAGGGCGCCGTGGGGCCGCCCCCACTCCCCTCACCTCCCCCTTTATGAACCGCCGGCGGGTGTCCGTGTCGGTAACTGGGGCGGGGTTCTCGACCGGTGAGGGTAACCGTGGTTTGCCTCCGGGACGGAGTGCGCCACCGTGGCCGGCGCGCTGGCCAGCTCGCAAGAGTGTGGCCGCTGTATGGGCGGCGGGTGCCGGCGCCGGGTGAGGGGGAAACGTCGGCCTCGTGCTCTTTCGGTCGGGCTTCTTTCTCCCCATTCCGGGGAGGGAAGGCCCTCCCTGGTCGGCGGTGCGTTGACAGTGTGTGGCGGCCCCGGCTACACTCCCGGGCGGCCGGCGACGTAGCCAAGTGGTAAGGCAGGGGCCTGCAAAGCCCTCATTCGGCGGTTCGAATCCGCCCGTCGCCTCCATTGTTTTCGGGGGTCCGGGCGCCCCCCGCCCCACCTCCGCGCCCTCGACCCCCGAACCCCCCTCGCCGCGGCGGCACAGCCGCGCGCGGCTCGCCTCTCGCCTCCGGCCGCCCCGGCCGCCCTTCCTCCCGGCCCCCGGTGGGTGGATCAGCCGGAAGCGCGAGGGGTCCGGGCGCCCCCCGCCCCACCTCCGCGCCCTCGACCCCCGAACCCCCCTCGCCGCGGCGGCACAGCCGCGCGCGGCTCGCCTCTCGCCTCCGGCC